>BNJV01001852.1_pt1 | contig 263869 bp, 465 predicted proteins | sample 8540591 | NCBI WGS metagenome assembly BNJV01 (sample SAMD00202457, study PRJDB9452) | human saliva metagenome | host: Homo sapiens
AGGATGTGCCAGCAGGTGCATGTCACGCCCTGGCGAGGCAGCACTCGGTGGCCCGGTCGAATTCCACACCCTGGCCGGCACCTTCCAGATCAGCGTTCCGCCTGGCAGCCAGTCCGGTCGCAAGCTGCGCATCCGCGGCAGGGCCTGCCGGCCGAGGAGCCGGGCGACCTGTACCTGGTGCTGGAGATCACCGTGCCCGTGCCCACCACCGATGCCCAGCGTGAAGCCTACGCCGCCCTGGCCAGGGCATTCGGCAACCCGACGAATCGAGAGGACAGCGCAGCATGAACGACAAGGTCTTTTCCGACGACTCCGGCCACATCGGGTGCTGGAGCAACACAGCCTGACCATCACCCAGTTCGCCAATGCCTGCAACGTGAGTGAAACCGCGTAGTCCAGCGTGCACAGCGGCGTGAGGACCTGGCCGGCGAGGGCGCGACCGGCCCCGGCACCGATGTCCAGACCTGGCGCTTTCGGCCATGGCATCGTGCGCACCCGGCGCATTGCCGACCTGGAGCGTACCTTCGATGCCGACCCGCAGCCGGCCGCCCTGACGGCCGATCTGATGGAGGAAGTGGGTCGCCTGCGCGCCTGCTGCGACTCGCGCGCCAGTCGTCCGCTGAGTCACGCTGACAGTGGGGTTCCGGCACGGTGCTACGCAGCGTTATCCCCTGAAACACCCCGGCTGGTCGGCCGGAAGCCCTGTGCGCGGTGCTATTATGCAGACTGACTTTTCTGTCTGGCCGGACGGACGGACCGGCCGGTTGGCTGCAGGTACGAAGCCTGGAAGCCAGGACCGGGACGATTCTCCCCGGCACGACTTCAACGAGAAACCCGTTTGACAGGTGAAGCAAACATGATGAGCGCCTTCGCCAGAACTCGTACCTGTTCGGCGGCAAATGCCTCTTTCGTCGAGGAGCTGTACGGCCACCGCCAATCCTGCCTCGGTCGATGAGACCTCGGCGTACTTCGACAACCTGCAGTCGCTGCCCGCGTCCGATGGCAATCCTGAAACCCGCGACGTGGCTCATGCGCCGATCGTCCAGTCGTTCGTCGAGCTGCCCGTGAAGGCGCGCGCGGCCCCAGCAGATGGGCGGCGACGTGGAAACGGCCCGCAAGCAGATCTACGTTGCACAGCTGATCGCCGCCTACCGCGGTCTGGGTTCGCGCCACGCCGACCTCGACCCCCTGAAGCGCCGCGAACGCCCCGAGATCCCTGAGCTGTCGCCGTCGTTCTACGGCTTCACCGAGGGCGACCACGCCCACATCTACTCGGCCGCCAACACCTTCTTCGGCTTCGAGTGCACCACCGCGCGAGATCGTGCAGCGCTGCGCGAAACCTACTGCGGCTCCATCGGCGCCGAGTTCACGGCATGTCCGATCCGGCCGCCAAGCGCTGGATCCAGGAACGCTCGAATCGTGCGCGGCCGCTTCAGCTTCAGTGCCGAACAGAAGAAACGCATCCTTGAGCGCCTGACCGCCGCCGAGGGCCTGGAGCGCTGCCTGCACACCCGCTACGTTGGCCAGAAGCGCTTCTCGCTGGAAGGCGGCGAGAGCTTCATCGCCGCCATGGACGAACTGGTTCGCGGGGTGGCAACCATGGCCTGCAGAGAAATGGTCATCGGTTCGGCCCACGAGGCCGCCTGAACCTGCTGGTCAACGTGCTGGGCAAGATGCCGACCTGTTCGCGAATTCGAGGGCCGGCACGCGGCCGACCCGCCCAGTGGTGACGTGGAAGTACCACCAGGGCTTTTCCAGCGATGTCTCCCGGCAGGCCCTGCACTCGTCGCTGGCCTTCAACCTGTCCCACCTCGAGATCGTCGGCCCCTGTGGTCGGTTGCCCACCAAGGCGCGCCAGGTGCGCGGTGACCGTGACGGCCCGACGTCCTGTCGGTCGTATCCACGGTGAGCACCCGCCGGCCAGGGAAGTGTCGTCACAGACGCTGAACCTGACCGAGACCCGTGGTTGCTGCATCGCGCGGCACGGTGCACCCCGTCATCAACAACCAGATCGGTTTCACTACCTCCGACACGCGCGACTCCGCGTTCCACGCTCATCACTGCACCGACGTGGTCAAGTCCATCGAGGCACCGGTCTCCAATGTCAACGGCGACGATCCCGGTGCTGTGAATCTTCGTCACCGTTGCTCGACTACCGGATGAAGTTCCGCAAGGACGGTCGTCGACATTGCTCCCGCAAGCTGGGCCACAACGAGCAGGACACCCTGTCCGTCACCCAGCCGTTGATGTACAAGCGCATCGGCGTTCACCCCGGCACCCGCAAGCTGTAGCGCCGACCGCCCGGCTTCAGGGCACCACGAGAAAGGCTACGATTCACCTGGTCACCGCCTTCCCTGTGACGCGCTGCGACGCCCACGATCGATCCGGTCATCACCAACCACAAGCGCTTTGCCTCCGACTGGAGCCAGTTCCTCAACCGGAATAATCGACGCCGGCGATATCGGCTTCGTCATCAGTGAGTTTTGCCGTCTGGGTGAGCGCATCACCCAGTGCCCGAAGGTTTCAAGCTGCACCTGCTGGTCCAGCGTCACACTGCCGCCATGGCGCTGGGCGAGCAGCCGCTGGACTGGGGTACGGCTTACACCTGGCCTTTGCCTCGCTGGTCGCCGCCGGGCACCCGGTGCGCCTGTCCGGTCAGACTCGCCGTGGCACCTTCTCGCACCGTCAGCGTGCCGTACGACCAGAACCGCGAGAAAGCGCCATCAGGCACCCATATCCTGCTGCATGCATCACCGGAGGATCAGGCATAATTTTTCCGTCATCGACCTCGAAAGCCTGAAGAGGCTGTGTTAAGCCTTCGAATATGGCTACGCCAGCGCCGAGCCCAACAGCCTGGTGAGATCTGGAAGTGCAGTCGGCGACTTCCGTCAACGGCGCCCGTGCGGCCGACCAGTTCATCTCCTCGAAGAGACCTGCGGTCGCCTGCGGCCTCACGATGATGCTGCCGCACGGCTACGAAGGCGGCAGGGTCCTGAGCACCTCGAATTGTCTGAGCGCTTCCGCAGCTGTGCGCCGAAAGCAACATGCAGGTGCTGCAGCCCACCACGCTTGTGATCTCTTCCATGCGCCGCGTCGCCAGCTCATCCGCCCGTTCCGCGCCGCTGAAAGTTGATGACGCCCAAGTCGCTGCTGCGCCACAAGGAAGCCGTTCCCCGCCGGCGAAGGAACTGGCCAACGGCTTTTCCAGACCGTTCTGGGCGACACTGTACGATCCGTCCAAGGTCCGGCGCGTGTCTTCAGCGGCAAGGTCTACTACGACCTGCTGGCCGAGCGTCGCACCCGTGAGCTGGAGAACGAGGTGGCCCTGGTGCGCATCGAGCAGCTCTATCCGTTCCTGCACAAGGCCTTTCGAGGCCGAGTTCAACCGCTATCCGAACGCCACGCAGATCGTGGTGCCAGGATGAGCTGTAACCAGGGTGCGTGGTTCTTCATCCAGCATCACTTCCAGGAAGTCCTGAAGGACGGCAGAGCGTCGTATGCAGGAGTCGTCCGGCTCCGGCCTCGCCGGCCGTCGGTTACTACGACAGCACTGCCTGGGCAGAAGGAACTGCTGGACAACGCTGGTGGTGCCGGCTGCACCAAGGGCGGGCAAGGACAAGCACCGATCCTCCCATCTGACGGGAACCCCTGCGGCCGGCTGTTACCTGACCCCAAGGCTAACCCCATTCCAAAAGATCCGAGTTTTCCCAAATGGCTCAGATTGAAGTCAAGGTGCCGCTGTCGGAGCCGGTGGCCGAGGCCACGCTGCTGCAATGGCGTCAAGAAAGTCGGCGACGCGTCGCCCGTGGCGAGAACCTGGTCGTGCACGAGTTCGACAAGGTGGTGCGAACTGCCCGCGCCGTCGCCCGGCGTGATCACCGACATCAAGAAGGGCGACGGCGCCACGGTCGTGGCCGATGGGCTGATCGCCATCATCGACACCGAAGCTACCGCCGGTGCCGTCCGCACCGCGGAGCCGCAGCTCCCGCCCAGCGCCCGCCGCCGCTGCCCCGGCCCAGGCCGCCGCACCGGCCACCACCGGTGGCGCCGCCAGTGGCATCGCCATGCCGGCCGCTGCCAAACTGCTGGCCGAAAAAGGCATCGATCCCGCCCAGGTGGCCGGTAGCGGCCGCGACGGTCGCATCACCAAGGCTGACGCCCTGAACGCCACGGCCAAGCCTGCCGCCAGCACCCCGGCGGCGCTGCCTGCCGTCAATGCCCCTGCAGCACTGCCGGTTGCCCGCACCCCGGTTGACCTCAATCGCGTGCTGGAAGGCCGTTCCGAGCAGCGCGTGCCGATGTCGCGCCTGCGTCAGCGCGTGGCCGAGCGCCTGCTCCAGTCGCAGCAGACCAACGCCATCCTCACGACCTTCAACGAGGTCAACATGCAGCCGGTCATGTCGCTGCGCAAGAAGCTACCAGGAGAAATTCGAGAAGGAACACGGCGTTCGCCTGGGCTTCTGACGAGCTTCTTCGTGAAGGCTGCGGTCCACGCACTCAAGAAGTTCCCGATCGTCAACGCCTCGCATCGACGGCAACGACATCGTCTACCACGGCTACTTCGACATCGGGGCGGGCTGTCGGCTCGCCGCGTGGTCTGGCGGTGCCGGTCATCCGCAATGCCGACCAGCTCTCGTTCCATCAGATCGAGCAGACCATCGCTGACTTCGGCAAGCGTGCCCAGGCCGGCAAGATCCGGCATCGAGGGAGCCGAGTGGCGGTACCTTCTCCATCTCCAACGGGGGCGTGTTCGGCTCCATGCTGTCCACCCCGATCATCAACCCGCCGCAGTCGGCCATCCTGGGCGTGCATGCCACGAAGGAGCGCCTGGTGGTCGAGAACAGTCAGGTCGTCATCCGCCCGATCAACTATCTGGCGCTGTCGTATGACCACCGGATCATCGACGGCCGCGAGGCCGTGCTGTTCCTGGTCGCCATCAAGGACGCGCTGGAAGATCCGGCGCGCCTGCTGCCTCGATCTGTAAGGGAGGAAGAACATCATGTCCCTCGAATTCGACGTCGTCGTGATCGGTGCCGGCCCCTGGCGGCTACATCGCCGCCATCCGGGCTGCACAGCTGGGCCTGAAGGTCGCCTGCATCGAGAAATGGAAGAACCCGGCCGGCAAGAACGCGCTGGGCGGCACCTGCCTGAACGTGGGCTGCATCCAGTCCAGGCGCTGCGCCTCCAGTGAGTCCTACGAGCACGCCAAGCACGGCCTGGAAGCGCCATGCAGCATCACGGTCAAGGATGTTTCCATCGACATCAGGAAGATGCTGGACCGCAGACGCCATCGTCTCCAAGATGACCCAGGGCATCGAGTTCCTGTTCCGCAAGAACAAGATCACCTGGCTGAAGGGTCACGTCGCTTCATCGGCCGTGAGGTGAGGGCGGTCCGTCTCGAACTGCAGCCCGACGAGGCGAGTACGAGATCATCCAGGCCCGCAACGTCATCATCGCCACTGGCTCGAAGGCGCCACCCTGCCCAACGTGCCGGTCGACAACGTGCTGGTCTGCGACAACGAGGCGCACTGCCTTCGACAGCGTGCCGAAGAGCTCACCGTCATCGGTGCCGGCGTCATCGGTCGGAGCTGGGGCTCGCGTGTGGCGCCGCCTGGGTGCGGAAGTCACCGTGCTGCGACGGTCTCCGTCATCTGGGCGGCTGCGAGTGCAGCCGTGCGCCAAGGAAGCCGGAGAAGATCTTCGCATAAGCAGGGTCTGTCGTCGAGCTGGGCGTGAAGATCGGCTGAGTGAAGGTTGCCGCCGGCGAGAATGGCAAAGGGTGGCGGCGTCACCGTGCACTATGAAGATGCCAACGGCAAAGGCTCACAGCGTCGATTCCGACCGCCTGATCGTCGCGATCGGCCGGATGCTCACCACCGAGGAGCCGCGCGCCGACGGGTCTGGCCCCGACGAGGCGCGGGCTTCATCCCCGTCGACGGCACGAGTGCCGCACCAGCGTGCCCAACATCTACGCCATCGGTGACGTGGTGCGTGTTGCCCTCGCTGGCTGCACAAGCGCGAGGAAGAAGGCGGCCGTGGCCGAGCGCATCGTCGGCCAGAAGCCGCACCTCGACCACAACCGTCATCCCATACGTCATCTGACCTCGCCCGAGATCGCCTGTGAGCGAGAACGAGGCGCAGCTCAAAGGCCGAGGGACGTGCCTACCGCGTCGGCCAGTTCCCGTGCATGGCCAGCTGGCCGGAGCACTGAGCATGATGGCGGCCGACGGCTTCGTCAAGATCCTGGCGGACGAGAAGACCGATGAGGTCCTGGGCGTGCACATCATCGGCGCCGGTGCATCCGACCTGATCGCCGAAGCCGTGGTGGCCATGGAGTTCAAGGCCTCGTCCGAGGAGACCTCGCCCGCATCTGCCACCGCACCCGTCGATGTCCGAGGCGGTGCGCGAAGCAGCGCTCGCAGTCGAGAAACGCGCACTCAACATGTAAGTGCCATCGGCTCGTCACACCATGCCCAACGTCATCGATCGCTACGAAGCCCGGCTGACCGAGCGCGGCCACACCGCTGACTCAGCCCAGCGGGCCGCCATCGAACGACCGCAGAAGCTGGCCGACGAGCTGGCCGTGACTTCGACACCCGCCCCGGCGGCCCGTTGAAGCGGCGGCTGATGTCGCGGCAAGGTACGCGCCGCGCGGCGTACTGGATGTATGGCGGCGTGACGCGGCAAAGAGCTTCCTGATGGGCTTCGCTCTTCGAGGCTGCTCACGCTGGACCCGCCTGCATTTCCACGAATTCATGCGGGCGTGCATCCAGGAGCCGCGCACCCTCAGCGCCACGCAGCCAGCCCGCGCTCGACGAGGTGGCCCGCCGCGCTGCCGAGCGCTACGCCATCATCTGCTTCGGCGAGTTTCCACATCTCGGCACGCCGCCGACGCGATGATCCTGAGCGCCTGCTGCACGCTGCTCCAGCATCGTCTGGTCTTCAGCCGCGACCAGCAACTACGTGCGCGGATGCCCTGTATCCGGACGCGGCCTGCACTGCCGATGCCACCTGCCGGCCATCGCACGCTGAACCCGGAACCTGGACGTGATCGGTCGGTCGTCGGCACCGACTGCACCGGCAGCTCCGCCATCAAGGGCGTGCCGGGCCTACCTGCTCGCCGCTCAATGAGCGCCGATCAGCGCCGCCATGGAAGCGGCGCTCGTGTCGTCTCCGATTGGCGCCGAGGTCTCGCCCGAGCTGATCGTCGAGAACCGGCCGCTTCGCGCCGTGCGCTGCGCCGACGGCTGGTCGGTCTCGACTTCGACACCCGTGCCGGACCGCCCGTTCGCGGGCGACGATTCGGACATCGCCTCGCGGCTCATCACCGCCGTCGCCGCTGCCGCCAGATGGGTTCCGCGGCGCCTCGGAGGCCCGGCGTCAATTCGCACACACTCATCGACGTGCTCTACGACCAGAAGGGTCAACTCGCTCATCTCGGCCGAGGTGCCGCCCGAGCCAGCTCTACACGTCCGGCGCCATGCGCCCACGGACGTCTCGCGCACGCCAGCCGCCTCGCACGAGATGCAGTCCGGCACCTACCGCAACGGGGCGCTGCCGCACCAGGCCGGTCCGGCTGGGCTGAGAGGCACTGCTCTTCTCTGCCACGTGGCTGTGCCCGGCCTGTCCTTTCCCGGGCCCATCCCTCGCATCATCGGGGCCTTCCTGTTGCCATCAGGCATCGTCTCGCCCGATACGCCTGCAATCCACCTTGTCCAGCCCGCGATCCCACCGCCGAGGAAGCCGGCTTCCACGAAAGACGCCTCGCTGAAGCCACGTACCGCCTTGGGGCCCGCGCGCGCTGGCGCGGCAGGATTCCGGCGACCGTGCAGCTGCCCGGTCAGCAGGAAATGGCGGGCCGTGCCGATGCCATCGACGCGCAGGCCGTGCTGATGGTCGATGCCGGGATCCGGCGTCGGCAAGACGCTTGCGTACCTGGTGCGCGCGCTGCCTCCGGCCAGCGCGTACTGCCGTCCACGCCACGCGGCAGCTGCAGGACCAAACTCCACCAGCTGACGGCTACACGCATCCGCAGGCCTCTGGCAGCGATGCTGCCGTGGCGGTGCTCAAGGGCCGCGCCAACTATGTCTCGCCCTCAGTGCATCTCGTCGCGTGCAGCTGCGTGACCGGGCGTTTCCGCGATCCCCAGATCCCGGCACGATCTGCGGATCATCGAGCGCTGCGGCCCTGCAGCGAGACCGGCGACCGCGCCGGATGCACCCAGCTCTCCGAAGAGCCCGCCTGGCGGTTCGCCGCTCGCCCGCGACAGCTGCCTGGGACTGGAACTGCCCGGAGCTGCGCCACTGTCCGTTGATGAAGGCCCGTCAGCAGGCCCAGAAGGCCGATGTGCGATCGTCCAGCCACCACCTGTTCTGCGCCGATCGCAATGTCACTCGGGCGACGACGCCATTGGCGACTCCCGCCCAAAGAGCCGCCATCCCTCGTCTTCGATGAGGCCCACCAGCCGCCTGACATCGCCACCCGAGTTCTTCGGCAACACCGATATCCACCCGCCAGCTGCGGATCTGGGGCGCGAGAGCCTGCGAGACTGCAGCAACCAGGACGTGCTCACGGTCTGGCCACCGGGCGCGCGCTGTACTGTCAGCTGGAGCAGGTGAGCCGGCACGGCTGCGCTGGCCCTGCCGCCCGGCATGCTGCGTCTGCTGGACAGCGAACTTCAGACCGCCGATACCCGGGACGTAGACGAGGCGGCTGGGTGACGTGCTGCCCGATGTGGAGGAAGTGCCAGAAGAGCACGCCCGAAGCCCTGCGCCCGGTCGCTGCTGCCTCGGCCGGCCGGCCACATCTGCAGGGCGCACGCTGGAGTTGCTGGAGCCAGCTGCGCCAATCGCATTCAGGCCTTTGATCGCGCCTAGCCATCGAAAGCCACCCGGCCGGCCCGATCACGCAGGAACCCTGACGATCCACTGCGTCCGGATCCGAATCGGTATGGACGGGCAGAGCCAGCCGCCTCCGGTCTTTGCCGGCATCGCGGCCGAGACTCGTCGCCCGCTTCATCAGCCGAGGTCCACCCGAATCCACCGACGACCTGATCCTGGGCCCGAGACCACTGACACACACGCCCAGCTGCGCACCGCCGCTTTTCGGTCGCCCAGCGCTGCCGAGCAGCGCGAGCACCTGGGCGGCATCTGGATCTTCGTGTCAGCACCTGAGCGCGCGCGACGCCTACTTCGCCCGCCAGGTGGGCATGCGCAAAGCCCGGCAGATGCGGGTGGCCAGCCCTTCGACTCATCCCCAGCAGGCGGCTCACTATGGATCCCGCGCGACTGGGCGGTCCCACGGCGCCGGACTTTCCCGAGCGGGTGGCCCGTCAGGCCTGGCCGCTGATCCGCCCGCAACCGCGGCCGCGCTCGTTCTGGTGCATGACACTGCGCGCCAGCACGCTGTTTGCGCGAGCAGCTGCGCGCCAGGCCGGTGACGACATCGATGTGTGCAGGAGGCGAAGCTCGCGTCATGAACTGATGGCGCGCTTTCGTGAGGCCGAGGCCGCCCGTAGCGGTAAGGTCAGCAGCTGGTCACGGGAGAGCGCGTGGACATCGCCGGCGACGAGCTGTCGCTGGTCATCGATCGACAGCCGTGCCCTGCACCGCCCGGCGAGCCCGATCTTTCCGCGCACCATGGAGGCCGCGCCCAGCGCGGCCAGCATGCCTTCCGAACCGGCCCTGCCGCAGGCCACGCTGGCGCTCAAGCAGGGCGCAGCGGCTCATCCGGGACGAAACCGACCGGGGCCTGCTGGTGATCGCGGAACAGAGCGCCTGCGCACCCGCAGCAGCTCATGGTGCTCGCATCCCGTCCAGCCTGCCTCGTTCCGGCGGCTGGAAGCTTCGAGGAGGCGCTGGACTTTCTGCGTGAGGAAGTTTGACCCCGCCAGATCGGCATCAGATGCCGGGTCTTTGCATCGGGTTCGGCGCGGGCGCACTACGCCGGAATCGCTGCCCCCAGGTCCGGGTTTCTGGCGCAGCGACTCGGGCAGATCCGGAATCAGCGGAGCCGTCTGCAAAGGGCGCCAGGTTGGCGTCAGCCGGCCGCACCGTGTTCCGGATCCGGATCCTCGCTTCGGCGGGAAATTCTTCCAGATGGGCGCTCTGGGGCCGGCACGCGCCCGGCACTGCGCCGTGTCGTCACGCAGGTCCGGCAGGTTCAGCCGATCATATACGAGGGTAGGCCAGGATGTCTCGAGCGCATCCTCGGTGGCGCGTGCCCTGGTAGGATAGCACCTTCTGCGCCCGGCTGGCCCGAAGCCACGCCGGCCCAGCTGGGTAAAACGCGCCACATGCACTCGCCCGGGAGGCCGTGCTGTTGACCAGCGGGCGCATCCGCGCAATCGAATCCTCACGGTATGCGGCTCTGCGGGAAGCGATTCACCACCTGCTGGAGGCGTCATAGGCCTCACGCGTGGCCGCGCCAGGTCGCGCTCGAGCTGATCTGGCCGCCAGCGGGCAAGTCAGCCCGGTGCCGTTGCTGAAATTCACCAATCACCACCTTCAGGTATTGCGCGGTCCAGCCGCTCGTGGGCGGATGCAGCCGGATGAAGCGGCTCGATGGCGCGGAGAGCGCCTCAGCCCGGTCACCTTCCGCATGTAGTGCGCCTGAGCGATGTCCAGCTGCGCCTGCTGGGCCTCGCCGCCGAACGGGTAAGCGCGATTCCAGCCGCTCCAGCTGCCCTTGATGGCACTGGTCCGGTTGCCCGCGTCCAGATCTGCCTTGGCATCGGCATACAGCTGCGCACTGGCCGTCCGGTTCGTGAGCCGGATCAGCTATGTCGGGTGGCCGCACGCCTGCCAGCAGCACACCTGCAGCCACCACCGCCAGCCGGCCCGAGGCACGGCGTGCCGCTGGCCCTGCCGGCATGCGCTGCGCGGGCGCGCTGCAGCGCGGTCAGCCGCTCATCCCGGCGGCACGAAGCTCCCCGAGACCCGTCTCCGGCGCTGCGTCCGCACTCACGCTGCCTTGCCATCTGCCTGCTGCCTTTGCCACATCCGAACATTTCCTCGAATAAGCGGCCGATTAGACGGCCCCTGGCGGCACGCGCAAAAACGCCCCGTCGCCCGGGCAGCCACGAAGCGTAACTCGAGTGGTGCACGGCCTGCCTTCACGCCATCCCGGCACCGGCTGGTGAGCACTATTGACTACTGGGCGCAGGCCGTCCGAGCGCACTGAGCCGCCAACCCGCTCACGGCATCCTTCAGCTTCCCGGCCGTTCCCGCCGCCCCACCATCACTTGGGCCTCTGTCGCGACCTCAGCACCGAATCCACCCCGACACGCTCCTTGTCATCGATGCGCGTGAAGGCGGGGCCAGCGGCTGGACCGAGTTCCTGACCCGCCACCTGCAGGCGCAGCTCGATCAGCATCTCGCGCACACGCATCCAGCGCTGGATTGCCCTGGGAGCGGTGCGTGAAATGATCAGCAGGTACGGCTGCCTTCGCTGCGCCTGAAGGCGCGACGCGAGGCGTCGAGGTCGAACCCCAGCCGCTGGAAAGCGACACGTCCTTTTGCGCCCGACCGGTGCCACTTGCCATCGTCATCAGGACGCCGACATCACCGTCATCGACCGGCCGCGGGCTCGTCACCCATCCCGCCCCCGGAAAGCTGGCGCAACACCCCTCACCGGGACGGCCTGCTGCATGCTGACCCGAAGGCTGCCCGGTTGCCACGGGCCCGGCATCATCCACCGGCTGGACCGCGACACCAGTGGCTCTGCTGGTCTGCGCCTGCAGCGAACGCGCCTTGCCCAGCCTGACCGCCCAGCTGGCCAGCCGGCAGATGGGACGACGCTGCCTGGCCATCGCCTGCGGCCAGACGGCGGCCCAGGGCACCGTTGAGGGGCAACATCGGCCGTGACGAACGCAACCGCTGCGCATACGGCCGTCGTGCAGCCGCCCTGCCCGGGCAAGCCAGCCCGCACCCATTACCGATTGCTCGCCGCCAGCCCCGATGCGCCGCCGCCATTCTCTGCAAGCTGGAGTCCGGTCGCACCCACCGGATCCGCGTGCACGCCACATCGGCCATCCGCTGATGGGCGACACCCTGTACGGTGGCAGCCACTGGCCGGCTTTGCCCGCCAGGCCCTGCATGCGTGGCAGCTCCGCTCATCCATCCTGCCACCCAGGGTAGTCGGGTGTTTGTTGCCCCCATCCCGTCCGACCTACTGACGTTGGCTGCCGGTTGCAGATTTGCATTGCCCGCCCAGCCCCCAGCCGCTTCATCAGAAGGGCCCTGGAAGGAACAGACGCCGCGAGAATCTCCCTGAACGACGACCACGCCTTCCTGCCCATGCCGCCGGCGCCGCCCCTCGGTGGGCTGGACCTTCACGCTCGCGCAGTGGCGGCGTGAGCCAGGGGCGTGGGGGCCTTCGCCAATCCAGGACAACGCCCCCGCACCTCCGGAAGGCTCCTCACCGACAGCGCCGGGCGGGCCTCCCCCCGGGCAAACCGAAGCCTGCCCACAGGCTCCATCGTCCGGTCCGGCGGCGTCCAGCTCCACCGGACCAGCTCCGGGCGGCCTGAACCTGGGCATTCACTGCGGTGATGATTCCGTCGCCGCGCACGAGAGCCGCCGGCGGGTGGAAGCCATCATTGGCCAGCCCATCTCGTGGCTGAAACAGGTCCACGGCATCCGTGTGCTGGATCTGGATGAAACGCCTTCTGATGTTGGCCCATCCCGGGGTGTGAGTCACCACGCTCCTTCGCAGGAACCGCAGCCGCATGCCCAGGAAACGTCGGGACGACCCGACACGCCTTCCGCGATGGATACCCCGGTCTGCGAGCTGGAAGCCGACGCCCAGATCACCACCCGGCCCGGCATCGCCCTGGCCGTGCAGGTGACCGACTGCCTGCCCGTGCTGCTGGCCGACCGACGGGGCAGGGTGATCGGCGCGGTCCATGCCGGCTGGCGTAGCTTGGCGGGCGGCATCCTGCAGCCACTGTCCAGCAGATGCGCCAGAAAGTGCCCGACGCCAACATCGTGGCCTGGCTGGGTCCCAGCATCGGCCCCACTGCTCTTCGGGTCGGCGACGAGGTGCGCGCCGCCTTCATCGCCGCCGCTCAGGACATGGCGACCCACCTGCAGGGCAGGCCACGGAAACAGGAAGACGCGCAGTACACAACGCGTGCAGAATCTGCCCTTCCAGCCCGGCAGGAAACCCGGCAAATGGCTGGCTAACCTGCCAGAACTGGCCCGCCAGCACCTGCGCACTGGGCATCACCGACATCCACACGGCCGGAGCCTGCACCTTTTCTGATCCCGTGCGTTCTGGAGCTATCGCCGCGACCAGACCTGCGGGCGGATGGCCGGGCTCGTCTGGATCAAGCACTGACGGAAGTCCCGAGGCGTCCTGACGCTATCGATCGGATCCTTCCGCATCTTTCTTCCGTAGCGGCCGCCGCTTCCTCCTGCGCTGGGCCGCCTTGCGCCGCGCCCGCCGGGCTGGCGTGTTCAACAGGTACACCAGTACAGACAACGGCAGCACCCCACAGAGCAGGAAGGTCATGACACCCGCGATGACCGAGTGTTCGGTCATCGACATCAGGATGACCACGTAGAGCCAGGCAATGATGATGATCAGCATGCCCGCATTGTGCCGCGTCCGGGCACTCCACGGACATCCGCACGGGCCGCCCATGGTCCGCACCCAACACGCAGCGAGGTCCCACGCCACGGACAAAGGCATGAACCGCCCGGCTCTTGGCATCAGCCGGTCTTCATGGTTTTCCCCATCCGCTGAACCGTGGTGAGGGCGGATGCCAGCGCTCAATGATCGGCGAGGGCCCGCCCGAGACACAGGGGCGAAACAGCACCCCAGGAGACCGATCTTGGCCACGACCTCGCCATCCGCCCGGCAGCGCAGAAACCCCGCACCGGGTCGCCACCGCCGAAGCGGGCAAGCGCCCGGACACCAAAGGCCGCAACGCCAACCTGGCACATCGATCCCGAGGCACTGTCCGCCTTGCAGGCCGAGTTCATGCAGCGCTTCCAGGCCCAGCTGAATCAGCAGATGTCGGGCGCCGCCCCGAGCTTGGCAATGACCGGCGCTTTGCGGCCGAGGCCTGGCAGAAGCAACCGCTCTTCGGCTGGCAGGCGGCCTGGTATCGCTTCCATTCGAATTCCTGCAGCGCTCTGCTGCCCTGGTGCAATCCGATGAACGCACGCAGGATCGCCTGCGCTGCCGTGCAGCGGTGGATCGATGCCGTCTCACCCGCAAACTTCCTGGCCACCAATCCGGACGCCCAGCAGCGGATGATCGAGACCCAGGGCGAGAGCCTGCGCCAGGGCATCCAGAACCTGCTGAACGACCTGCAGCAGGGCCGCATCTCGCAGACGCCAGCCGATGCCTTCGAGGTCGGCCGCGAACGTCTGCACGGCCCCGGGCACCGTCATCTACCGAACGAGCTTGTCCAGCTCATCCAGTACCAGCCCGCCACCCCTCGGTCGGTGAACGGCCGCTGCTGATCATCCCGCCCGCCATCAACGAAGTGCTACATCCTGGACCTGCAGCCGAGCAATTCCTTCATCGCCATGCTGTTGCCGAGGACACACCGTCTTTGTCGTCTCGTGGCGCAACATCCAGGATCCGGACTCACGCTGGGCTGGGACGATTATCTGCAGAAGGGGCATCGTCGATCCCATCCATGTCGTGCGAGGCCATCAGCGGTCAGCCGACCATCAACCTGCTGCTCTGCATCGGCGGCACGCTGCTGTGCACGCGCGCTGGCTGCGCTGGCCGCCAAGGGCGAGAAACCCGCTGCCTCGCTCACGCTGCTCACGACGCTGCTGGACTCCACCCATCCGGGCGTGCTGGGCATCTTCATCGACGAGATGCGCTAGCCCCTGCGCGAAGGCACCATCGGCCAGCGGGGCATCATGCCCGGCAAGGATCTGGCGCTCACCTTCAACTTCCTGCGGCCCAACGAGCTGGTCTGGAACTATGTGGTGGGCAACTACCTGAAGGGCGAGACCCCGCCGCCCGCTTCGACCTGCTGTACTGGAACTCGGACAGCACCAACCTGGCCGGCCCCATGTTGCGCACCTACCTGCGCCATCTGTACCTGCAGAACGAACTGGTGCAGCCCGGCGTCTTCCAGAGCCTGGGGGAACCCCGTCGATCCCAGGCGCATCGACGTGCCCACCTACGTGCTGTGCGCCCGCGAGGACCATATCGTGCCCTGGCAGGGCGGCTACAGATCAGCCCAGGCGCTGGGCGGCAAGCCGCGCTTTCGTGCTGGCCGCCAGCGGCCACTATCGCCGGCGTCGTCAATCCGCCCGCCAAACAGAAACGCAGCTACGCCACCGGCCCCCGACATCGCCGGCCTCACACCCGAGCAATGGCAGGCACAGGGTGAAGAACATGCCGGCGCTGGTGGCCCGACTGGTATCAATGGCTGGAACGCTACAGAGCGAGAGCCGTGCCGGCCCCCACCGCGCCCGGCTCCGCGCAGTATCCCCCATCGAGCCGGCACCCGGCCGTTACGTCAGGAGAGGATCTGAATCATGGCACAGCGCATCGCTTACGTGACCGGCGGCATGGGCGGCATCGGAACCGCCATCTGCAGACGCCTGGCCCGGAAGGGCATGTCGTCATTGCCGGGGCCGGCCCCAGCCGCGACACCCGCGCCTGGCTGGACCAGCAGAAGGCAGAGGGCTACACCTTCCATGCCTCGGTCGGCAGCGTCGCCGACTGGGACTCCACCGTCACGGCCTTCGACCGGGTCAAGGCCGATTCGCAACCCCGACATCGTCGTCAACAACGCCGGCATCACCCGCGACGGGCTCTTTCGCAAGATGTCGGTCGAGGACTGGCGTGCCGTCATCGACACCAACCTCAACTCCATGTTCAACGTCACCCCGTCGGGTCATCGACGGCATGCTGGAAAAGGGCTGGGACGCATCATCAACATCTCCTCGGTCAACGGCCAGAAAGGGCAGTTCGGTCAGACCAACCACTCCACCGCCAAGGCCGGCCTGCACGGCTTCACCATGGCCCTGGCCCGGGAAGTGGCCAGCAAGGGCATCACCGTCAACACCGTCTCGCCCGGCTACATCGCCACCGACATGGTGAAGGCCATCCGTCAGGACGTGCTGGGATCGCATCGTGTCCACCATCCCGGTGCGCCGACTGGGCGAACCTGCCGAGATTGCCTCCATCAGGCCTGGCTGGCCTCCGACGATGCCAGCTTTGCCACCGGCGCCGACTTCTCCGTCAACGGCGGCCTGCACGATGCTGATGACGCGGCGCCCGCCGGATTCGCCCCGGCAGGCGCCCCGACCAAGCGGGTATCATGCCGTCAACGACGACAACCCATCCAGCAGTGGAGCACACGATGGCCCCCACGCCCAGAGCTGATCAAGAAATACCCCAAACCGTCGACTCTACGACACGCAGACCAGCGCCTACATCACGCTGGCCGACATCAAGCAGCTGGTCCTGGATGGCGAGAGCTTTCCAGGTGCAGGACGCCAAGACGCAGGAAAACCTCACCCGCAGCATCCTGCCGCAGATCATCCTGGATGAGGAGGGCCGGCGGCGCACCACTGTTTTCCGAGCAGATGCTGGCGCAGATGATCCGCTTCTACGGCCACGCCACCTGCAGGGCATGATGGGCGCCTACCTGAAAAAGACCCTGCAGACCTTCATCGAAGTGCAGAACCGCATGCAGGCTCAGTCACGGAACCTGTACGAAGGCCAGGGCGTACCCAGCGCCGAACTCTGGACCCAGTTCATGCAGGGTCAGGCGCCGATGATGCAGAGCATGATGAGCAACTACCTGGAACAGAGCAAGAACCTGTTCTTCCAGATGCAGGATCAGATGCAGCAGCAGGCCCGCAGCATGTTCGGCAATCTTCCCAGGCGCCTTTCCGATGGGGCAGGGGAGCGGTGGTTCGAGGCTGGCCGGACGCCGAAAAACAGCCGCACAAACCCGCGGGCAAGAACGAGAGCTGAAAGAAGCACACAACCGTCCATCGACACGGAGTACTCAGACAGATACGGGGCCGTCCAAACGGTACAACAACCCATCCGCGGCTGCTGCTGCCCATCCTATGATGGGCGCCCCGTGCTGCGCCACGCGCACGAAGCCACCTGGACACCATGGACGACCCTCATCCAGAAGCTGGTTCTCGCCGGACTCATTCCGCTACTATCTGACCTATGTGGGCATCTTCGTGGTGCTCTTCAACCAGAGACGCTTCCTGATCAAGCACATCCCGGCGGAACGTGCCGGCTGGCTGATCAAAGGCCATGGGGGTCATCATGGTGCTGATGGTGATCGTCCCCGTGCTTCTGGCAGGTTACCTGTTCCTTGCCGGCTGAGCATGCCGGATGCTGCGGCATGAGTCCACGGGATGCCTGGACATGGGCCCACGGTCAGCCCTGACGCTTCTGTCGTCAAGAAGCCGGCCTGCCGATACCTGACCGGCCGGCTTCAAGGCTTCAAGGCTTCAAGGCTTCATCCGATCATCGGAACACCATCCCGCCATCGATCAGGATGGCCTGACCCGTCATGTAGTCGGAATCCGGCGAGGCCAGATAGTGCACGAGCGAAGCCACGTCGTGCGGCTCCTGCGGGCGGCCCATCAGGATGCCTGACGAGAAGCGCTTGAAGGCCTCACCCGGCGCCCAGCCGTGGATCTTGCCCATCTCCTCGTCGATGCGGTCCCACATCCGCGTGCCGGCCACACCCGGGCAATAGGCATTGACGGTGATCCGGTGCGGCGCCAGCTCCTTGGCAGCCGCCACCGTCAGCCCACACCGAGAACTTGCTGGCGCACAGATGCCCAGCAGGTCATAGGACTCATGCGGGCTGCGATGCTGGCGGCGTTGATGATCTTGCAGATGCGGTCGCCGCCCTGTTTCTTCATCTGCTCGGCCGCGGCCTGAATGCCCCACAGCACGCCCTTCACGTTGATGTTGAAGACGCGGTCGAAATCGGCCTCCGTCACTCGATCCAGCGGCATCACGTCCTCGACGCCCGCGTTGTTGACGAACACGTCCACCTGGCCGAAAGGTGTCGACGGCGTGCTTCACCAGCCGGAACTGGTCATCCGGTCTGGACACGTTGCCTGGAAGGCCGTCACCGGCACACCCGCGGCCTTGAACTCGGCCTCAGTCTTCTGCAGCGTGTCGGCGTGATGTCCGACAGCACGATCCTGAAACCATCCTTCCCAAAGGCGCTGGGCAATGCCCTTGCCCAGCCCATCGCCAGAACCCGTGATCACGGCAACTTTTTCAGTCATGGTCAGTGTCTCCTTGCTGAGGGTGGAAACCCGACGGGTCGCAGGACCGGACCCCGGATGCGCAACGAGCGGCCCAAGGCTCGCACGTTGGCCCCGACAGGACAGGCGCCTGGACCATGTCGGACTCGATTACCATGATGACTGATCAGCCCGCGTTCGTTGCCACCGGTCCTCCATGCCGGTATGCGCCGCGCGTCAACCCTGCTGACAGTCGGGGTATCATCCAGGTCTACCCTTATCCTCCCCGCCATTCGTCATGCGGGAAACCCGGCTCTCCGCCAACCGGCCGCCGACAAGGCCGCCACCGCCGCTGCCATCAGCCAGAAACTTGATGCCCCAAGGCGGCTTCCAGCGCCATCAGCCAGCACGCCCCCAGCGTCGGCTTCGTCTCGCTGGGCTGCCCCAAGGCACTCGTCGATTCCGAGCGCATCGTCACGCAGCTGCGCGCCGAGGGCTACAGATCTCCAGCGGTACGAAGGCGCCGACCTGGTCGTCGTCAACACCTGCAGCTTCATTGACGAAGCCGTGGCCGAATCGCTCGATGCCATCGACGAGGCGCTGCACGAGGCGGCAAGGTCATCGTCACCGGCTGTCTGGGCGCCCCGCACCGGGCAGGGGCAGAGGACAGCAACCTGGTGCGCGGATTCACCCAGCGTGCTGGCCGTCACCGGCCATGCGCTGGAAGGTCGCCAGCCAATGTCCGCCAGCATCTGCCCCAGCCGCATGATCCTTCCAGCGACCTGGTGCCGGCGGGCGGCATGCGCTCACGCCGCGCCACCATGCCTACCCTGAAGATCTCGGGAGGCTGCAACCACCGCTGTTCGTTCTGCATCATCCCCAGCCCGCGGCGACCTGGACAGCCGCCCCATCGGCGGTGATGCGCGAGGCACGAAGTCTGCTCAAGGCCGGGGTGAGAGGAGCTGCTGGTCATCTCGCAGGCACCAGCGCCTACGGCGTGGACCTGCGCTACCGCACCGACTTCGTGGATGGCCGCCCGGTCAGGACGCGGCTGTTCGAGCTATGCCGCGAACTGGGCCCAGCTGGCCCGGCAGTACGGCGCCTGGGTCCGGCTGCACTACGTCTATCCCTATCCGGCGGTGGACGACGTGCTGCCGCTGATGGCGAGGACTGATCCTGCCGTACCTGGACGCTGCCGCTAGCACGCCACCCGCATCCTGAAGCTGATGAAGCGCCCGGCCAGTGGTGAACGCAGCATCGAGCGGATCGGGCCTGGCGCAAGGTCTGCCCGAACTTTCACCATCCGCTCCACCTTCATCGCGGGCTTCCCCGGCGAGACCGAGGAAGAGTTCCAGTATCTGCTGGACTTCCTGGAAGAAGCACAGCTGGACCGTGGGAGTGCTGCGTATTCCGCCCGTGGAAGGGCTGCTGCCAACGATCTCGCGATCCGCTACCCGACGAGGTGCGCGAGGGGCGGCCCGGCTCATGGAGTGCAGGGAGGCATCAGCGAGCCCGCATGGCCCGCAGAGTGGGGCAGACGTGGAGGTGCTGGTCGATGCCATCGAGCACGACCCCGAAGAGGGATGTGGCGGCTGGTGGGACGCAGCCAGGCCGATGCCCCAGAGATCGACGGCCAGGGTCTATGTGGAGCTGGACGAAGCGCCGCCGACGGCACGATGGGCCGGCACCTTCGTGCGCGCCCACATCACGGACTACGATGCCCACGATCTGGTGGGTGAGCTGGCCAGGGACGCTGATCGCCCTCGGCACGCTGGTCAGCCTTGAGGATCTCTGAACAAGTCCACGCGCCGTCGCATCCCCGTAACGGGCGCATGGCTGCGCCGCCATTGCTGTCAATAGCGCCTATTGACAGCAAATGTATCTGTGTCCCGCATCCCGTTCCGTGGCGCGCCGGTTCGCGGGACTTGTTCAGAGGATCCCTAAATTCGTGCTCTGAAACAGTCCTTCGCCAGCCTGTGCGAAAACGCTTCGCGATGCCCCGTGCTGCCGCCATTCCGGCGGGCAGCATCGTTTCGTGGTTCCTTCCGCAGCGTGGCCCTTACTGAAGAGCCGGGCGCAGCCACGCGCCCCGCACCTCGATCCGGCGCGCATCCAGCACGCCGCTCGGGCATCGCGCAGCGTGAGTCGTGTGTCGGCCGGGCAGAGCATCCAGCCCGTGGGCGCCTTGTCCAACCGGCTGGTCGTCGATGAACCAGTGCAGCTCCGTGGACGTACCGTGACTGGCTTCCAGCTGTAGCTGCTGGTTGGCCGGCGGGATGTCCGGATCCAGCGCAATGATGGTGTCCGGCGCCGGCGCAACGAGTGCGTGCGGGCAGGGCAGACGGGTCAGTGTCTTGCCGCGGCATGCGTCTACCGTCGCCTTTTCCCCGTGCGTGTGTCGTTCGATGTCGAAACCATGGCCGGTGGGCTGAAATGCCGCTGCTGGTCCCCGCCAGGAACCACTCCTGACGGGGCGCCTCGATGCCGGTGCGCTCGGTGTCATGCGCCCCCTCGTCATCCGCCGTACCTGAACGCCGTTCTGGCAGCGCCGGGCGCCGCGCGTGTTCAACCTGGTCGTTTCTGAAACGCTGCAAAATCCACCTGCCGCACCACCCGTCCGGGGCGAAGGCGCTCGGCTGGTTTCGTGGCGATGCAGCTCGCGCATCAACGTCGCCCAGACCGGAGCCGCGCCACTGGTACCGCTCACGTCGTGCATGGGCGCGCCGCTGGCGTTGCCGACCAGACCCCCACCGTAAGCGCTGACTGTAGCCCACGGTTGTCCCGCATGTCCCTTGCTGGTGCCGGTCTTCACGGCGCTCCAGAAGCGCTGTCCAGAACCGAGTCAGTCCGAACGTGGGCAGGCGTGCGCGACGATCGAGACAGAATGTCGCTGATGATGAAAGCCGCGCCGTCATCCAGCGCCTGATGACAGTTTTCCGGTGGCCACTGCCTTTTCTTCCATCGTCTGTTCGGATGGACGCATCACGGAATGATGATGACGCGGGTTTTGGGTGCGATGGCGGGCAGACCATCCGCATGTTCAACCGGGCCTGTCGGCGACGAGGTGTACCACGCCGGTGCGCTTCGGGGATAGATGCACCGGACACCACTGCCCGCCATTGGCCAGCGCACGGTAGGCATTGGTCAGTTGCGCAGGCTCACCTCGGCACTGCCAGCGCAAGGCTGTATCCGTAGCCGCTGCCTTCGGAAACGCATCCCCCAGCCATGCCAAGCTGATGATGAGGCATCTGGCGGACCATCACCAGCGTGCACTGGCCGGGATGTTGAGCGACGATCCCAGCGCCGCGCGCACCGGACCCAGCCCGGTAACGATGATCATAGTTCTGCGGCATGTACAGGCCGCTGGCCGTAGGAAGCTGAGCTGGCGAATCATCCAGCAACGAAGCAGCCGTCAGCCGATGCTCGGCCAGTGCCTGCGCATACAGAAAAGGCTTCAGCGGCACTGCCAGGCTGACGTCGTGCCATCACGCCATCCACCTGTGCCGCCCGGCTCAGGCTGCCGCTGGATCCCCACCCAGGCCAGCACGTCGCCGCCGACGTTGTCCAGCACCACCACGGCACCGTCTTCGACGTTTCGACCCTGCAGCTCACGCAACTGTGTCCGCAACGTGTCGATGGCCAGACGCTGGAGGGAGCCATCCAGCGTGCTGCGCACCGTGGGGTGGCCGTCATGGAGACCGGTCACGATGTCCTCTCCGGTCCTACCGTCGGAATGGGCTGTGTTCAGGTCCTCATTCACCTGATGGATCAGGCGCTGTGCCAGGTGCGGTGCCACACCCTCGCTGGGCGCCCAGTCACGGCGATGCAGCGTCATGCCCGCCAGCACATCCACCGACAGGCAGTCCGCTTTGGGATCCTGCATCTGCTGAAGCAGACGGCAGGCACGCTCCGCCACCCGGGAGGCCGGGGCATTGGGCGCACGGATGAGCGCAGCGGCCAGCGCCGATTCCGGACACATTCAGCGCATGGGCCGACTTTCCGAACAGGGTATGCGACAGGGCGTCGATGCCGACGATCTCGCCGCGGAACGGCACCAGATTCAGGTAGGCTTCCAGAATCTGATCCTTGCGCCAACGGGTTTCCAGTTCCCGGGCAGCACTGGCCTGTGCCAGTTTCTGCGACAGGGCCGCGCGCCGTGCTGGCTGGTCGTTGCGGGGCAGGGTCCAGCAGACCGGCCAGCTGCATCGTCAGCGTCGATGCGCCGCGCGTGCGTTCGTGCCACAGGTTGCCCCATGCCGCTGCCGACACGGCCCCACCAGTCCACGCCGCTGTGTTCATGAAAGCGCCGATCCTCAGACAGCAGCAGGGCCATCCGGGCGCAGGCGAAGTGTCGCCCAACGCCACCCAGGCACCCCGGCGCACCTGAAAAGTCGGTGCGCAGCCGGTGCAGGACCTCGCGCATGACGATCCAGCAGCAGCGTCTCGGACGACCGGAAGCTGCTGCGAACCGTCTCAGTCCGGCAGCGTTCGGTCCGCTCGGCACCGACGGAAACCGCCGCCGCTGACGCCATGCCAAGCCCCAGCAACAGCCCGGCGGCCCAGCGTCCAGACACCATGCGTCTCCTGCGGGTCAACGCGTCGCTCCCTCCGTCCGGGGGACGATGCCGATCATCGTCCATCCTGCACCGTGATCGTTGCATTGGGCAGCTCACCGAACATCTCGGGCGCATAGAGTGCCTCGACACGGGTGGGTGGCAACTGGAAGGTGCCGGGGTTGTTCACCCGCAGCGTGTATTCCAGCGAGGTCCTGCCGGCCGGCAGATATCGGTAATAGCTGCGCAACCACTCGAAACCGCGCTCCTGATAGGCCAGCCAGCCATCGCCGGTGTCCTCGTCCTGCGTGGCCAGGGCGGAGTCACGGCCCAGTCCGCTACCAGAATGGTGGCCCCGGCCGGTACCGGATCGGAAATGGCCACCCATTCCATCGGCGCGCTGGCTTCGATCTCGAGCCGTATCCGCAGCACGTCCCCCCGCGCATGACGGCCTCGCCGGCAGGTGTCGGCACATGCGCCGTCATCGGCACGACGGTCCGGCGGATCCGATAGCCCGCAAAGAAGGGCTCGGTGCGCGGTACCGCCGCCAGCGACTGCGCCGTCAGCCACGGGCGACCACTGCCCTGATGAAGTACCTCCAGACGGTCTGAAGATTCCACGGAAGCAGCCGGCTTTGCCACCACGTGCGGCACCACGGGGTGCCGACGACGAGGTGGCCGATGCGGCCTCAGCCTGCCTTGCGCCATCACCGATCGTGGCGGGCCAGGGGCAGGAACAGGCTGCCCTCCATCCGCTCATCGGCCCACGCATGCTGCACGTCATGGCTGCCCAGATGGGCCTTCGTGACGCCGTTGACGGGCGCATCTTCCCTGCTGTCGACCAAATTGTGCAACCGCCAGGCTGCCCCACAGGTTGGCCGTGGTGCTCTGCCAGGCGCCGCGCTGCTGCCGGGCCACAGCAGACCCGTCACGATCCGTCCCAGATCCTCCTTCCAGGCAGGATCATCCAGCACCGCCAGCAGCAGGCGAGCCGCATCCACGTCCCCGTTGCCCATGCGCCACCAGCCGTCACGCCCCTCATCGGCCTGCAGCACGATGCGGCTGCCCTGGTACGAGACCCGGGCACGCAACGCCTGCAGGGCATCATGCAGCCGCTGCATCGCGCGGGCGCCTGCGGCATGCGCTGCAGGATGCCGATCCAGTCCAGCAACGCGGCCGTTCCCATGCGGGCGGGCGTGATCTCCAGTCCATCCAGCATGGCCGGCCGCACGGCATCATGCCGGGATAAGGCTTCCAGCGCCATCAGGCGCATGTCCTGCCGATAGCGGGACATCCAGCTGCCTTCCCGCACGGAAAGCCTGCCTTCCACGAACATCGTGAGCCCACGAATCATCTGCTCCCGCGTAGCCTGCGGCAACGCAAAGGTGGCATCCAGCCGGGACGCCTCATGCGTGGCCGACAGCAGCCAGGCCGTCAGCAGCGGGCTTCCGCTGTCACCGCCACTACGCAGCGGGAAGTAATCGGCCAGCCCCTGGTCATCCAGGTAGGTGGGGATCTTCTCCAGAATCTCCCGCCACATCACCGCATCGTGCAGGCCGATCGCCTTGCTGGCCTGCTGCTCCAGACAGGAATACGGATATCGCTGGAACCAGGCCTGTACTGCCGGCAGGCTCGTCGTACAGCCGGGACCGCAGGTTCAGCTGCAGCCCGCCGCGGCCGGGCAGGGCGCTGGTCGGGGGTGCCACCGCCATCGTCGTCGGCTCGATTGCCCAGCTGCACGAGCGTGGCCTGCTGCACCGACACTGGCGTGGCGGCCACGATGCGCTGGTTCACCTTCAGCACGTCACGGGCGAAGCTCCGATTGGGCTCCGGCTTTCTCGAGCCTCCACCTCCCAGAGCATCTCGCCTGGGCGCAGCTCGGCCAGCGTGGCCGGTGCGGTCACCTCCCACCACACCTGGCGGGCCGCCTGGGCGGGAATCTGCACAACCTGCGGTTCCAAAGTCAGCAGCGCGGCACGAGGGACCACCTGCACTGTCATCGGGCGCCGCGTGGTGTTGCGCACCGTGAAGCCGGCCTGGAAGCGGTCGCCGGTGCGAACCAGCGGCGGCAGGCCACTGATGAGCTGCAGATCCTGCGCCGTGCGGATGTGCGTCTGGCCCGTCCCGAAGTACGAGATGCCGCTGTCGGCCACCGCCACGACCCGGAACGTGGTCAGCGCATCATTGAGCGGGACCGTCACGCGCGCCTTGCCCTGGGCATCGAGCTGCACCTTCGGCTGCCACAGCAGCAGCGTGTCCAGCAGCTCGCGCACCGCGCCGCCCGCACCGGCAGCCGTGGTGCCATCACCGCCCGGCGGCAGCGCCTTGCGGCCATAGTGGCGACGCCCGATGATCTCCATCTGCGCGGTGGCGGTCTCCACCCCCCAAGCGCGGCGCGACAGCATGCCTTCCAGCAGTCTCCAGCTGGTGTTGGGCAGAAGCTCCAGCAGCGCCTCGTCCACGGCGCCACCGCCACCTCGGCATGCGCAGCCGGCCTGCCATCGGGCAGGGTCACCGTAATGTCCACCTGGGCATGCCCCCGCACGGGATAGCTTTCCCGATCGGCCTGCAGCTTCACGTCCAGCCGGTGCTGCCGATCCCCCACGCGGATCTCGGCCATGCCGAAGCGGAAGGCCGGCTTGCTCAGGTCCACCAGCGGGGTAGGCGCCTGGTACTGGCTGTCGTCCTGCCACCAGGCATCCCACCAGCGACCCGGGTGACGCCATCCCCAGCCAAAGAAGCTGTACCAGGGCACGTCACGCAGCCGGCCGCGCAGGGCCAGCACGCTCAGCATAGACGTTGGGCGTCCAGCCTTCCTCCACCTTCAGGCTCACCGTCGGGTCATCGCCCTTGAGTTCCACCACCTGGGTCCGGATGATGCCTTCGCGCTCGACCGCCACCAGAGCGGTTGCCTCACGGAACGGCATGCGGACCTGGAAGCGCGCCGTCTCACCCGGGGCGTACACGCGCTTTTCCGGGATGATGTCGATGCGGTCATGATTGCCGCCTCCGAACCACCAGTGCGCCTGGTCCGAGACCCAGAGCGCCCTTTCGACCACGCTGGCATGACCCTCGGCATCCCGAGCCACGGCCTGAAGCTGCACATCCCCGGCCTTGTTCAGGGACACCTGGCAGTCCAGCAGCCCCTGCGCATCGCTCTTGCCCCTGGCAGAGCGTGCCCAGCGCCCGCTGCTCGACGTGGCTGTCGTAGACATAGAAACCGCCCACGATCCGCTTGCGACTGCTGTGATAGTCTCCATCCGGGCCGTCAGCGTCAGCGGCACGCCGGCCCGGGGCTTTTCCATCCGTCCCCAGTGCCAGCAGCTGCACGGCCAGCGGCTTTGCCGACCGACACCCCGCTCTCGGCCCGCATGCCGACCCTGCACGGCAGCCGGCCAGCGCTGCACACGGCCACGCAGTGTCTGGATCTCACCGTTGGGATCGGCATAGCTGCTTTCCACCGTCAGCGTCTGCGGGCGGTCGGGGGCGGGCAGCGGCAGCGTCAGCAGACCATGGCCCTGCGCATCCAGCATGAGCGGAAGCCGGTTGGCCACCAGGCGATCCTCCGGACCCCGGGATGGCTGCGCGGTGTCCGCATCCTGAGTGGCGTCCTGATCGTTCCCTCCGACACCGCGGAGGGGCTCCGGGAGGGCGACTCGAAGTCGAAGGCCTCATACCCGGCAAACTCGGGCGTCCGATCCTCCAGCACGGCCGAGACCTGCACCGGCATGGCAGCAGCCGGGCCGCCAGCCACGTAGTCCAGCTGCATGTCCACCCGGGCATCCTGCCCGGCCACCAGCACATCGGCCTGGTCGTTGCCTGCGGTGGGCCGGACCAGCACCGAGCCCCGGTAGACGGGCAGACGGAATTCCTCCACCCGGAAGGTGCCGCTTTCCAGCTCGATCCGCTCGTCCTCGCGGGTCAGCGTGATCCGATACTGCCCCAGCCGTGCACCAGGCGGAATGGCAAACTGGCTTTCGGCACTGCGCCCGCCGGTGGCGGTGCTGCGCCAGGTCAGCGGCTGGGTGAAGCGCTGATCGCCGCCTACGTGCGTGATGACCAGCGTGTCCGGCAGGCTGTCGGGAAGCCCGAACCCCTTGGCGTCATCAGCATCAGCGCCGGCATCGGCAGAACGCGAAGCGGTTCCGGCCACCCCGGCCTTGGCATCTGCCAGTCCCAGTCCTTTCTCGGTCCGGATGAGATGCTTCATCGAGAGTGTCTCGCCAGCGCGCAGCAGCGTGCGATCCATGACCGTATGCGCACGCACCTCCGGCTCGCGCACGCTGGATGTGGGGACATCGAAACGCCACGGCTCGATGCCTTCCTGCCAGCTGCTCCAGACAAAGCTCATGTCCTGCACGCCATGATCCTCGGCCCGGGCGCTGACGAAGTAGCCCGACATGCTGCCGCTGCTGTAATCGTTCTCTCCACATTCCCCGGAGAACGGCTCCAGACCCGGGAAGCGGGCCACCCCTGAGCATCGGTCGTGGCTTCGCCTGCAGCTGCCCATTGCAGTGCGTGACCCGAACCCGGGCATTGGCCACCGGCCGCCCCTGGTCCAGCGTCGTCACCCAGGCCAGACCGCCGTCACGTCCCTGCTTGAAATGCACCCCCAGGTTCGTCACCAGCACCGCGGTGCGCACATACATCGTGCGTCTGTCCCCCATAGCCGGCGTTAAGCAGGGCCTGTCCCAGCTGACCGGGAGGCCACTTCCAGCACATGGAAGCCGGGCGACAGGGGAATGCCCAGGACCTCGAAGGGGCGAACATCGCCTTGCGGCACGTCCGGAAGCGGCTGCGACTGCACCTGGGGCAGGTTCTCCAGCAGCGAGACCATGCGCGCTTCCACATAGTCGGCATCGTCATCGGGCAGGGAAGCGGGCAGCGTGTTGCGGGCGTCCTGCGCCGCCACGCGGCGGTTCACCACGCCCTCGTCGTAATGGTTGACCCGACGCAGCCAGCGGATGATCTCGCCATCTTCCCGGGCCTGCAGCTGGCTGAGCTGCAGCCGGGCACCGCCCAGCGCCTGGGTGTCGCGCGGCGGGTCGCATCCTGCGCCGGCTGAAGGTCCCGCACGGCCAGATCAGCCTCCACACGCCGCACCGTCAGGGGCAGCAGGGCCGGGCCATCCGGTCCCTCGGCAAAGCGCTCGACAATCCCGAAGGGGCCGCGCCGAACTTGGCCAGCGAGCGGCAACGCCGCCGTCCGGATGGACAGCGGGAAACTGGCGGCATTGCGCAGCGTCCGGGCCGCTGGCATCGTGCAGGTCTTCGGGCATCACCAGCGAATAGGTGGTCTGCTCGGCCAGTGGCGGAGCAAAGCGCAACGACTCGACCACCCCATCCCCGGCCTTCGCCGGATCGGCGGCCTCGAAGCCTTCGCCGTCAGGGCCTGGCCACTGCGGGCGCAGCTTCTGCCCCCGCTTGCAGATGAACCTGGGCAGCCAATGCCTTCGGAATGGGCGCGCTGAAGTTCACCGTGATCGGCCGGATCGGCATGCAGCCCGCCTGGGCATTCTCCCGCTCGCAGCTCATCTCGGCCGTGAACGGCTGGCGCACCTTGAACCATGCGCTGCACCTGCGTGTTGGTCATGCCGTTGGCCAGCGCCAAACCCCGGTCGTAGACCAGCGAGACCTCGGTTCCCGGCGTGAAACGGCGCTGACATTGCAGCACGGCCAGCATCGTGGTGGCCGTGCCTTCACCGGCTGCCGCATTCCCCTGTTCGGATCCACCGGCAGGCTGTTCACCCGACGCATACTGCAAGCCGGACAGGATGGCCTGGCGCCGTTCGCCCTCCACCATGCGCACCGGAACCTGCTCGCCCAGATCGTGCTGACGGCACCAGACATGCTGCTTCAGGCTGGCTATCGTGGTCGGTGCATCCAGGCGCAGCACGAACACCTGGTCCTCTTCGATGGTGTCGCCTTCCCAGGGGCGGATCCGGTCGATGCGCGGCCCGCCTGTGTCGAACGCATGACGAGAGGGCTTCAGCAGGACACCGGAAGGCGTCCGGTAATCCGGCCGGGTGGAGACCTGGCAGCGGACGCCGGCAGGCAAGGGCGCCGGAAAATCCTGCACCCATTCCTGAGGCCCGGTCCAGCGACCGCTGCCCAAGGGTGAAGCCGGCGGCGATGACGATGCGTCCGGCCCGGCATCCGGCAGCCCCGAACAGCTGAGCCGCACGGGGCTCTCGGCCCCGCATCACCGAATCGGGCGGCCGGCGCGTCGAACTTCACCACCATCTGCCGCGGCCGGTACACCTCGCCCCTGCGGCGAGACGCTGAGGATGGCTGGACGGGCAGGGGCATTTTCTGTCGATTTTTCCTGCCGTTCCGGCAGAGGTCTCCGCAGGTGCGCCGGCCGCAATTCCGTGACAGCCGCAGTGGCATCAGCCACATCCGCGGTGCGAGCCGCCACTGCCTCCGTGGTGCCGGCCAGGGCCATCATCGCCTCGCTGGACGAGGGATACAGCAGCGCCGCCATCACCCCCGCCAGCGCCCAAGCATGGCCGCGATGCGTGGCCCTCGGCCCGGCGTCCTCCCCGGGAAAGCGACGAGCAGGCAGGAGGAGGAACGGCTTGGACTTCATGGCATCGACCACGCAAAGGAGGGTCCGTCGATGTTACGAAATGTAAGGCTTCCCGGTAAGCCGGGTTGGTGGAATTGAGACGTCCGGGGCGGCCCGAAAGGCAACACGGAATGAATTACTATTGAGGTTTCTGCCCGCCCCAAAACGGACATATTCCAATAACAGGTCCCGGACCCATCACACAGACATCCCCCTTCGCCCAGCAAAGGCCCAAGCCATGGATACCATTGCCGTAGATCCCTATTACACGCTCATCGTCGCCACCCTGGTCCTGCTGGTGGGCCGGCTCATGGTCGACTCGGATCAAGTTCCTGCAGGACTTCAACATTCCCGAGCCCTGTGGCCGGCAGGCCTGCTGGCGGCGGTCATCATCTCACATCCTGCATGTCAGCACCGGTGTATCGTTCGCCTTCGACAAGGGTCTGCAGGATTCGTTCATGCTGATCTTCTTCTCGTCGATCGGCCTCAGCGCCGACTTCTCCCGCCTCAAGGCGGGCGGCGTCGGCCTGGTGCTCTTCCCTGCTGGTGGTCAGCGCCTTCATCGTGGTCCAGAACGTCGTGGGCGTGGGCCTGGCGGGCGCGCTGGGCCTTGATCCCATCATCGGCCTGGTCACCGGCTCCATCACCCTCACGGGCGGTCACGGCACGGCCGGCGCCTGGGGCAAGGGTGCTGGAAGAACAGCACCACATCGTGGGCGCCACCGACCTGGGCATGGCCTCGGCCACCTTCGGCCTGGTGCTGGGCGGCCTGATCGGCGGCCCCGTGGCCCGCAAGCTGGTCAACAAGATGGGCATGAAACCCAGCGCCAAGGCTGCACAGGCCCACGACACGGCCGATACCGCCATCGACGACGTGTTCGAGCATGCCCACCAGCGTCGCCTGATCACCGCCAATGCAGCGGTCGAGACCATGGCGCTGTTTGCTGCCTGCCTGGCCTTCTCGGCCCTGATGACCACGCCGGAAGTCAAGAGCTTCCTGCCCTCGTGGTTCACGCTGCCGCAGTTCGTCTGGGCGCTGCTCTTCGGTGTGCTGCTGCGCAACTTCCTGACCTCGGCCTTCAAGGTCAACATGTTCGACCGCGCCATCGACGTGTTCGGCAACGCCTCGCTCAGCATCTTCCTGGGCATTGCGCTGCTCAACCTCAAGCTGTGGCAACTGCTGGACCTGGCGCTGCCGATGCTGATCATCCTGGCCGTGCAGACTGCCATCATGGCGCTCTATGCCTACTTCGTCACCTACCGCTTCATGGGCAAGGACTATGACGCTGCCGTGCTGGCCGCCGGTCACTGCGGCTTCGGTCTGGGCGCCACGCCCACCGCCGTGGCCAACATGCAGTCGGTCACCGAGCGCTTCGGCCCGTCGCACAAGGCCTTCCTGATCGTGCCGATGGTGGGCGCGTTCTTCATCGACTTCGTCAACGCCTTCATCCTGACGGGCTTCGTCAACTTCCCTGGGCAAGTGACGAGCCACCGCGCCAGAAGAACGAAAAAGGCACGCTCATGGTTGAGGCCCCCATAAGAAGATCATCATTCTCGGTGGGCCCCAACGGGCAGGAAAGACCACCTTTGCTCGTGCTTTCCTGCCCCAGGAGGCCGGTGCCCCGCTTCATCAACGCCGATCTGATTGCTGCCGGCCTGGCGCCATTTGCTCCCCGAGCGTGCCGCCATCCAGGCCGGGCGGCTGATGCTGGGCGAGATCCAGCGCAGTACCGATCGGGGCGAGAGCTTTGTCTTCGAAACCACCCTGGCCGGCTTTGAACTGGCTGCGACGCATCCCCTCATGGCGTGCGCAGGGCTATCAGGTCAGCATCTACTTCCTGCGGCTACCGGACGTAGAGACTGCGATCGCCCGTGTAGCCGAGCGGGTACGACAGGGCGGACACCATATCCCCGAAGACACCATTCGTCGGCGCTTCGATGCGGGCTGGCGCAACTTTCAAGAACACTATTGCCACGCGGTGGATGACTGGACCGTCTACGACACTACGGGCAGCATCATCGGGGCAAAGGACTGGGGAGAGAAACCATGAACCCTAAAGACATCTCGTCAGCCAGGAACCCCGACCAGAGAGCATCCTTGGTCGCCATGCAGCGTGCTGCCCAGATGGCACGGCAGATTGCCATCCAGACCAATACGGCCATCATCCTGCATCAGGATGGAAATGGTACGGATCACGGCCAACCAGTTGCGAGAACAGGATTTGGCCGGATCAGCGGCAGACAGACGAGACTGAGCCGATTTTCCCTGACGGACTGCCGCAGCGGCATGATCGCCAGGCCGGTCATCCGCCATGGCGAACGGGGCGTGAGGAAGCCGGCATCCTTGTGGCTCCAGTCAGGATCCGGCTCTGACGTTTCCATGGATCGAGCCGCTCGCCCGGGTCGTTCATTTGACGACAAGCATGTACGAACCAGGTGAGTGGCTGCGTTACCCGGGCTCTCAGGGCACGGCCAGGACCGCGCAGTTGCACAGGTCATCGCCTCGAAGCGCGTGGAGATCACCAGCCGCCAGGCCCGGCACCGGGAAGAGACGCACCGTCAGCGGCTTGTTCAGCCGGAAGGCCATCGTCCCCGTGTCGCGCATGATGGCGGCGATCTTCTCGGCTCGAGTGTCGCCGGCAATGGGAACCGTATCCAGCCCGATACCGCAGACGGCACTGTAGGTGAGCAGGGCGCGGATGTCGAACTGGCTCGGCGCGCGTGGCGGCAGCCAGGCCCTCATCTTCGGTCACGGCCAGCATCAGCTCCCGAGAAGCCCACGGCTTCGACGTCCTTCACGGACTTGAAGAGCCGCGTGAGCAGGGCCGAGGCTTCCACCGTGCCGGCAGCGCCAAAGTAGGGCACGCCCAGCAGGCGATAGACCTCCACCATCGAGGTGCAGTTCTGGATGGAGCCGCCGACGTGTCCATGCCGGCATAGGTCCAACCTGCATCCAGCGGCGTGGCCCGCACGATGCGCTGGACCGCGTCCACGTGGTATTGCAGCGCCTCGCGCATCACGTCCAGGGCCTGCGCCATGCGTTCGGCGTGCTCGGCCTGGGGCAGCGTAGCGCAGCGCGGCAGCCAGCAGGTCCGGTGTTTCCAGCCCCACCACCAGGCAATTGCCCCTGTTCGCTGCGGTGATAGCCCGCCGGGAAGTACGGGATGAGCGGTGTGCAGCTGAAGTTGACCGTGAAATTGAAATTGCCTGCCGCGCGGCGTGATGCGGGCAACTCCTGCATGGTTTCCACGCAGCGCAGGATCTGCGCATTATCCAGCAGCCCGTTGGCATTGGCCTCGACGTTCACGCAAGCATTGGAAAGGTCGCCATGGTCACGGATCAGCCCCGGCAGCAGCGCAATCTCCTGAGCCGTGCGTGCCTCGCCAATGGCAAAGCGGATGCGCAGCCCGTTCTGGTTCAGCTGCATGAGGATGTCCTGGATGGTGGCCAGCCCTTGGCTGGCCGCCTCCAGGCTGGACGTGTCCAGATACTCCCCGAACGGGTTGGCCACGATGCGTACCGACTGCACCGTGTATCCCCCTTGCTGGAAGGCAGCTGCCAGCTGGTCGCACTGGCGCTTGGCCCTCGGCCAGTACCGACGGCCAGGTCTGTGCATCAGACGACAGGGTGGCGAAGGCGGTGATGAAGCGGACGCGGCAGAGAGACGTTGAATGAAGCATGTTTGTCACTTTATAAAACTCCAATCCTGGGGAGCGCCTAAACGGAATCATTCATACCTTTATGATACAGCATGGATAAGAACAACCAGAAGAGACCACAAACTTCCGAGGCGCACTAAACGAAACCTTATGCAAGCACAATCATGAAAAACCCTAACCAAAGAATCAAAAATAGCGAATGCGGAAACATACTGCAAGTGAACACATAGAACCCAGAAAACAATAAAAACCAAATCAAATAGTGGCGCAAACAATACAGCGCATTGACTTGAGCAAACAATGAACTTAACTTCCCCAATAGCTTTGACAAGGTGATCATGAAAAACCTCTAATTTCGCGCTTCCTGCTTAGCATGGCTCACTCCAGCGCAAGCACAAGCATCAACAAGATATCCGTCGGCAACCAGACAATTTCCATTCCAAAACCCTCGACGATTTAATTATTTCAAAACACAAGAATGCAAGCAAAATAGAACTAGAAAAATCTTTTAAAATCATCAGTACCAGATACGACAAGAGTCATTTGGTTTTTTGAGTCCAGATAACAAAAACAAGTGAATATCGCTATAGCGAAAATAAACATTTCGGAAGAGTGCTATATAGCAGTACACGAAGATTATGCCAACATTGAATTTGATGACGAAGATTTTTATGAAATCAAGCAGCTTATCAAGAAATCGAATGAAAAATATCTCAATAAACAAACTTTAAGGGATAACAAAAAATCATCCTTGGACGCCTCTCGTTCAAGCTCATTGCGTGAGAACATGATTGACTTTTATATGGAAGATATATCTAAAGATATCTTCCCTAGAGTCCGAGATTGTTCATGCTATACCAACCAAAAATGAAGAATTCTGATATAATCAAGTTATAGGGCGTCAGCAACAGCTCTTGTCCATGTAAACAATAAGGCTCTTCAGGTCGGATGCATTTTCTTTTAGGAAATAACCTAGACTGGGCAAAAACAACGACTTTGGCATGGGCGGGCGAAATTGTTTCAGCAAATACAAAGATACCGCAAGGCAATCCATTAAAAACCCGTGGAAATTGGCTATACGAAAAATTCGTCGACAAGCTTCGAAAAGACGACATACATCGCAAAACTCAGATCAAGAAACTCGGTCGACCTTGGTTATCCATATGAAGATGACGTTAGGCTAACCCTGGAGATACGAGGAACCTCTCATGATGGCTCAATAGTTTTTCATACAAATGATGGGCTGCTTTCATGTCTTGATCGCTGTCGTGCATTAGTGAGATTTGACGACGACAAGATTCGCAACCCAGACTTCAAGCCGTTCGACCACGACTTCGATGCCATGGCCCTTTCTACTTCTCAGCAACGTTGGTTCTTCAACAAACTGAAGTCGTCTTCAAAAATCTATATTGAGCTCTCGTACTACAAGAAGGGGGTGCGCCAATTTGAGTTTGATTCCGGGAACCTGATCTGGAACCATTACGATTTTTTCAGATTAAGAACTCAGCCGGTAGGCGCTTGCCCTCTCGCACCCCATGTTCAATGGTCAGGTCAAGCGCCAAACCACCCCACCACCACGTCCAGCCCCCCTGCGCACTGACCAGGTGGCTTTCTCCCGCACGACCGGCTTGGCATGGTAGCCCACGGACAGGCCGGCCACGGCCATCATGCCCAGGTCGTTGGCGCCGTCGCCGATGGCGATGGCCTGGCTGGGTGGGCAGCCGATGTCCTGGCAGCACTGCTGCACGGCCCGGGCCTTGAAGGCGCCATCGACGATGGGGCCCAGCACGCGGCCGGTCAGGCACTGGTTGGCAATGTCGAACTGGTTGGCAAAGGCGTAGTCGAAGCCCAGCCGTTCCTTCAGGCGTTCGGTGAAGTGGGTGAAGCCACCCGAAACCAGCATGGTCTTCAGACCGGCAGCCTTGGCCGCCGCCAGCAGGATCTCGGCACCGGGCGACAGATGCAGGCGTTCCTGGTAGACCCGCTCGATGAGGTCTTCGCCCACGCCTTTCAGCAGCGCCATGCGACGGGTGAGGCTCTCGGAAAAGTCCTTGATCTCGCCCCCGCATGGCGGCCTCGGTGATGGCAGCGACTTCGGCCTTCAGGCCCGCCATGTCGGCGATCTCGTCCAGCGTCTCCATGGTGACCAGCGTGGAATCCATGTCGATGGCCAGCAGCCGGAAATCCGCCAGGCGCAGGCCGTTGGGCACGTTGGCGGCATCGACGCCGAAGCGTTCAGCCCAGTCGTCGAAGACGGCCGGGGACTGGGGCCTGGCGCGCCAGCGCGCCAGGCCGGGCGCCGGGTGCTCGACGGCGCTTGCTGCAGCTCTGCGCTGATGGCGTTGATGGTCTCGGTGTCCAGGACAGGCTGTTTCTGGACGATGATCTGTTTGCCGGCGTGGTTCATGAGAGGGTCCGAATGAGCTGTTGTTCCCTAGTGGTTCATGAACGAACCATCTTTCCTTTCTTCTTGGCTGCCTTCCTGTCGGATGCCGTCCCCCGAAGGCACCGACGGAGCCGCGGACGGCCCAGCCGCCGCCTTGGGCAGCAGCGCTCGCAGGATGCTGCGCAGCGTCTGGATGCGCTCGGCGGTGTCCTTGCTGGCCACCTTGATGCGCAGGCGGTCCTGACCGGCAAAGCTGGTGTCGCGCCGTGCCCGGGCAAAGCGCCAGGATCTGCGTGGGAGGCGTACGTGGTTCGGGGTCGAACTGCAGCAGGATGCCGTCGCTGTCCGCATCGATCTTGGCCAGGCCGATGTCGGTGGCCATCAGCCGCAGGCGGTGGCTCTCGATGAGGGTCTGGGCGGCTTCGGGCAGCTTGCCGAAACGGTCGATGAGCTCCTCGCGCAGCTGCGAGAGTTCCACGCTGTCGCGTGCATTGGCCAGCCGCTTGTAGAGGATCAGCCGCTCGTGCACGTCGGGGCAGTAGTCGTCGGGCAGCAGGGCCGGTGCATGCAGCTTGATTTCCGGCACGTGTGCCAGCGTGGCGGCCAGATCGGGCTCGCGGCCGGATTTCAGCGCCTCGACGGCCTGCTGCAGCATATCGGTGTAGAGCGAGAAGCCCACCTCCCGCATCTCGCCGGACTGGTTGTCGCCCAGCACTTCGCCCGCACCGCGGATTTCCAGATCGTGCATGGACAGGAAGAAGCCAGCCCCTCAGTTCTTCCATCATCTGGATGGCTTCCAGACGCTTGGTGGCGTCCTTGGTGATGGCTTCCTCGTCGGGAATCAGCAGGTAGGCGTAGGCCTGGTGGTGCGACCGGCCCACGCGTCCGCGCAGCTGGTGCAGCTGCGCGAGGCCGAACTTGTCGGCACGGTGCATGATGATGGTGTTGGCCGTCGGAACGTCGATGCCGGTCTCGATGATGGTGGTGCACAGCAGCACGTTGAAGCGCTGCTGGTGGAAGTCGCGCATGACCCGTTCCAGCTCGCGCTCGGGCATCTGGCCGTGGGCCACCTCGATGCGCGCCTCGGGAACCAGCTCGGCCAGCATCTGCCGACGGTTCTCGATGGTGCCCACCTCGTTGTGCAGGAAGTAGACCTGACCGCCGCGCTTGAGTTCGCGCAGCATGGCCTCGCGGATGGTGCCGCCGGTTTCCTTGCGCACGAAGGTGCGGATGGCCAGACGTTTCTGCGGCGCGGTGGCAATGACGGAGAAGTCGCGGATGCCCTCCAGGCTCATGGCCAGCGTGCGCGGGATGGGCGTGGCAGTGAGCGTGAGCACGTCGATCTCGGCGCGCAGGTTCTTCAGCGCCTCTTTCTGGCGCACACCGAAGCGGTGCTCCTCGTCGATGATCACCAGGCCCAGGTCGCGGAACTTCACGTCCTTGGACAGCAGCTTGTGGGTGCCGATGACGATGTCGATCTTGCCGCTCTCGATGCCTTCCAGGGTGTTGCGGGTGGACTCGGCCGTTCCGAAGCGGGACAGTTCGGCCACGTTCAGCGGGAAGCTGGAGAAGCGGTCGTTGAAGGTCTCGAAATGCTGCTCGGCCAGCAGCGTGGTGGGGTGAGCACGGCCACCTGGCGGCCGGTGCTGGCGGCCACGTAGGCAGCGCGCAGGGCCACCTCGGTCTTGCCGAAACCCACGTCGCCGCAGACCAGGCGGTCCATCGGCTTTGGGGGCGATCAGATCCCTGCACGACAGCGTGGATGGCGGCCTGCTGGTCAGGGGTTTCCTCGAAGCCGAAGCCCTCGGCAAAGGCCGCATAGCCGGCCGGGTCGAACTTGAAGGCGTGTCCGGGCCGGGCGGCGCGGCGGGCGTAGAGATCCAGCAGCTCGACAGCGGTGTCGCGCGCCTTCTGCGCGCCTTGCGGCGCGCCTTGTCCCACTGGCCGGAGCCCAGCGTGCAGCGGGCGTTCTCGGGGCAGCGCCCGAGTAGCGGGCCGATGAGGTGCAGCATGGCCACCGGCACGTACAGGGTGGCATCGTTGGCGTAGGACAGGTGCAGGAATTCGGCTGCGCCTTCACCCAGGTCGATGTTGACCAGCCCCATGTAGCGGCCGATACCGTGCTGGGCATGCACGACCGGATCGCCGGGCTTGAGTTCGGACAGGTCGCGGATGAGGGTGTCGACCTGCGTGGTCTGCCCCTTGTTGCGCTTGCTCTGGCGCACGAAGGAGGGGAACAGCTCGCTTTTCGGTGATGACCAGCAGCTCGCCATCCACAAGACGGAAGCCCCGCTGCAACGGGCCGACGGTGAGCACCACGGCGGCGTCGGTGGCCATCGCGGTCTGCCAGTCTTCGGCCGTGGCCATCTTCAGGCCGGATTCGGCAAAGAGTTCCCTGCAGCGTCTCGCGCCGGCCCAGCGATTCGGCAATGATCAGGCGCTTCGGCGGTGCCGGCCACGGGCGCGGGGGCATCCAGCACGTTGCGCAGGGCGCCAATGGGGTCGTCCTGGCGGCGGTTGACGGCCACGTTGGGCACAGCGACAGCATGGACGGCGCGTGTGCGCCCGCCATCAGCCCCGGATTCACTCCATCTCGAGGCCTGCGGCGCTCCTGGGAGCGTCATCGCCGGGGGCAGCGGCATCAGGCGCGCGTCATCCGATGCAGCCCCCTGCAGTCTCGCTGACGGGGGCTTGCGTGTCGGCACCGTCTGCGGGTGCTGTCGCAATGCCCCGTGCATCGGCCGAGACGGTAGGCAGCGAGAAGCGCGCAAAGGCCTGGCTGCGCACGAAGAACTGCTCGGGCGTGAGAAACAGTTCATCCGGCGTGAGCGCCGGGCGCTCGGCGTCGTGGCCGATGAAGTCGAAGCGCTGACGAGCATCCGTGCGGAATGCCTGCAGCTGGCCCTGCACGTCGCCATGCAGGATGATCTCGGCATCTTCAGGCAGGTAATCGAAGAGGGTGGCCGTCTCGTCGAAGAAAAGCGGCAGGTAGTATTCGATGCCGCTGGCGGTCACGCCGTTGCCAATGTCCCGGTACAGGGCCACACGCGAGGGATCGCCGTCGAAGCGCTCGCGCCAGCGGCCCCGGAAGGCCGAGCGTGCCGCTTCGTCCAGCGGGAACTCCCGGCCGGGCAGCAGCTTGACGGCCTTGACCGGATACAGGCTGCGCTGGGTGTCGGGGTCGAAGGTGCGCAGGCTGTCCAGTTCGTCGTCGAAGAGGTCCAGCCGATAGGGCAGCGGGGAGCCCATCGGGAACAGGTCGATGAGGCCGCCGCGCACCGTGTATTCGCCGGGGCGCAGCACCCGCTCGACATGCTCGTAACCGGCCAGCGTGAGCTGGGCCTTCAGGGCAGCTTCTGTCCAGCTTCATGCCCTGGGAGAACTGGAAAGTGCGCGAGGCGAGCCACGAGGGTGGCGCCAGCCGGTGCGCGGCGGTGCTGGCAGCCACCAGCAGCACATCCAGCTTGCGTCCCCTGCAGGCGATACAGGGCGGAAAGGCGCTCGGAGACCAGATCCTGGTGGGGGCGACAGGCTGTCGTAGGGCAGGGTTTCCCAGTCGGGCAGCCGGGCGATGGCCAGTGCGGGCGCAAAACCAGGCGATTTCTGCGGCAAGACGGCTGCAGTCGGCCGGCTGCGCGCATACAATGACGCGGGTCTTTCCCGTGACGGGAGGTCTTTCGGTGAGGTCGTCGCAGCCGATGCCGCGGTGAGGTTTTCCGGCGCAAGGCGCTGAGCCAGCAGCCAGGCGTCCGAAGAGCCGAAGCCGGCGGGAAGACGATGGATGGGAGCGGTCAAGATGGCGAACCTGTCGTCGCGGTCGAAGGCATGGGGCGAACGGCCACGCCCCTGAAAAAGGCAAGCCGAGCAGGACATGCCCGGAAAAGGAAGAATATGAGCGGACAGCCTGCTATTTTAACGACTGACGCGATGGTTCGAGGGTCGGCATGATGAACAAGGGCGCCATGCGCAAACAGATCCAGGCAGAGGAGGCCACGCTGGTGGCGCGGCACTTCGTGCTGATCCCGGCCGCCGGAAGCGGCAGCCGCTTTGGTGCCAAGGTGCCCAAGCAGTACCTGAGCTGGGCGGCGGACGCACGGTGCTGGAATGCACGGTGGCCGTCTTTCTGGCCGAACCCTGGATCAGCCGCGTGATCGTGGTGGTGCAGGCCGATGATCCGCTGGTGATGCGCCTGCCGGGTCTGCGCCATCCGAAGGTGCTGCTGGTGCGACGCGGCGGTCAGACCCGCCGGGACACGGTTCTCAATGGCCTGACGGCGCTGGCACAGCGCGGCATGATCGAGGCCCACGACTGCGTGCATGTCCACGATGCGGCACGCCCGGGCATCGATTCGGCCAGCCTGCAGCGGCTGGCCGCCCACCTGAATACGAACCCTGCGGGGCGCTCCTGTGCGTGCCCGTCACCGATACGGTCAAGCGCATCGACAGCCGCGCCTCGCTGGCGGCCAACAACGAGTACCGCTCGGGCGGCACGGTGGATCGCAGCCGGCTGTGGCTGGCGCAGACGCCGCAGACCTTCCGCTTCGCAGCGCCCGGAAGGCGCTGGAGGCGCACCCGAACGTGACCGACGAGGCCGGCGCCATCGAGGCCGAGGGTGGCCGGCCGCGGATGGTGGCCGGCACGCGCCGCAACCTGAAGATCACCACGCCGGAAGACTCTGATCATGCTGCGCATCCTGCTGGGCATGAAGCCTGCGGACGTGGAGTGATCGCTCTTCTTCAATCACTTTCCAAGTCCGATGACTGCCAATCCGAACACCCCTGAATCCCGGCGCTTCCCAGGCCGCCCCCGGCCCCCAGACAGGCCATGCCCCCAGGACGTCGGCCTCCCGCCCGACATCCCGTTCCGGATCGGGCAGGGCTATGACCCGCATGTGCTGGTGGAAGGGCGGCCGCTGATCATCGGCGGCGTACATGTGGAGCACCCCTCGGGCCTGGCCGGCCACTCGATGCCGACGTGCTGGCCCATGCCATCACGGACGCCCTTCTGGGTGCAGCCGGTCTGGGTGACATCGGCCATCACTTTCCGGATACCGACCCGGCCTTCAAGGGGCCGACAGCATGGTGCTGCTGAAGGAAGTTACGGCGGCCGTGCGCGCACGGGGCTGGCGGCTGGGCAACATCGATGCCACGATCATTGCCCAGCAACCGAAGATGAAACCCTGGCTGCCGGGCATGATCACCGCGCTTTCGGCAGCCATTGGCTGCCATCCGGCGCAGATCAACGTGAAGGCGAAGACGAACGAGAAGGTCGGGACCGTCGGCCGTTGCGAGTCGATTGCGGCGCTTGCATCAGCTCTGCTGGTGCGCTGACCGGATCCAGCGTATCGATGAACGTCTCGCGTGCGGCGACCTTGGCGGAATCGAGGTCGCGCAGCACGACGCGGATGCGCAGGCCACCGCCAGAGGCGTTCTCGATGATCATGCCGCCGCGGGTACGGCGCGCCAGTCGCGCCACGATGGCCAGGCCAAGGCCGGAGCCACCAATGACGCTGCGCTCGGTGTCCAGCCGGGCAAACGGGCGCGCCAGCTTGACAGCGAGGCCTCGGGCACACCGGGGCCATGGTCACGGAAGATGAGTTCGACGCCCTTTTCGTGGCGGCGGCCGATGATGTCGATGCGCACATTGCGCTCGCCCGGTGTGGCCGCGTACTTGATGGCGTTCTCGAAGACGTTGCTGAGGATGCGCTCCAGCAGCACCGGATTGCCCTGCCAGGTCAGGCCGTGCCGACCCGCTTGAAGACCGACAGCAGCCCTCGGGCGGCGCGCTCGCGGCTGTAGAGCCGCAGGAACTGCGAGAACACGTCGTTGATGTCAACGACCTCGACAGTGCGCTCCAGCGGACTGGCGAATTCGACGAACTGATGGACGATGGAGTCGATGCGCTCGATCTCCTCGATCATGGACGCCTGGGCCGCATCGGGCAGGGCGCTCATTTCCACTTCCAGACGCAGCCGGGTGAGCGGGTGCGCACGTCGTGCGAGACGCCGGCCAGCACGATGGCGCGGTCGGCATCCATGGCCTGCAGGTCGCCGGCCAGCTCGTTGAAGCGGCGGTTGAGCATGGCGATCTCGGGCGGACCGCTTTCACTGAGCCGGGGCGGAGGCTCGCCCCGCGAGAGACGATCGATGGAGCGGGCCAGGTTGGCCAGCGGCCGGTTGACGAGCCGGCTGATGAGCAGGCCGCCGATCATGGCCAGCAGCACGCCAATGGCAAAGGCCACCATTTCGGTTCGGCTGCCCGTCATGGGAAGGACAAGCCGTTCGGGCTCGGCAATGAGCCAGTAGCGTTCGTCGTCGATGTCGAAGCTGACCCACAGCGCATGCACACCGTTGACGCGGCCGGCCAGCGTGGTTGTTGCCCAGTCGCTTCGTCAGCTGACGCTCGACCTCGACGCCCAGCTTCTGGTTGGGGTAGGGCTCGACACGGTCGGCATCGCTGCGTGGATAGACGCGCAGGCCCTGGTTGCTGGCCATGGCCTGCAGCAGGGCTTCACGGTCGCTTCCCGGGTGTGCACGAGTGCGGTGCGTGCCAGGTTGATGGCCGATGCCATTTCCCAGGCAAAGCGGCTGAGCCTGCGGGGGCTGCCTCGAAGGCGCGGTAGAGTTGGTACCAGGCGCCCAGGCTGATGGCCAGCAGCAGGCTGATCAGCGCAAAGGTGCGCCAGAACAGACTCAGTCTCAAGCCTCGATCCTTTCAAGGTCTGGTGTTGCGAGGGACCTCAGGCAGGCACGAAGACGTAGCCCACGCCCCAGACCGTCTGGATGAAGCGCGGGTTCTGCGGATCGGGCCCGATGAGCTTGCGAAGGCGGGAGATCTGCACGTCCAGGCTGCGGTCGAAGGCGCCGTACTCACGCCCGCGGGCCAGCAGCATGAGCTTTTCGCGCGACAGCGGGATGCGCGGGTGGCGCACCAGCACCTTCAGCACCGAGAACTCGCCGGTGGTGAGGTTGAGGCGCACGCCGTCACGCGACAGGGTGCGGGTGCCCAGGTCGAACACGAAGGGGCCGAACGAGACCGCGCCGATGTCGTGCATGGCGCCGCCCGGAGTGTCGTTGGGGATCTGGCGACGCAGCACGGCATGAACCCCTGGCCACCAGTTCCCTGGGGTTGAAAGGTTTCTGCATGTAGTCGTCCGCGCCCATTTCCAGGCCGATGATGCGGTCGACATCGTCGCCCTTGGCGGTGAGCATGATGATGGGGGTGCGGTCGTTCGCGGCGCGCAGCCTGCGGATGATCGACAGCCCATCCTCGCCAGGAAGCATTTGGTCAAGGATGATCAAATCGAAGCTCTCACGCTGCATGAGCCGGTTCAGCGATGCCGAATCGGCTGCAAGTGTGACCTCGAACTGTTGCTCGGTGAGATACCGATTGAGCAAGTCCCTGCAATTTGGCGTCGTCATCGACGACAACAAGTTTCCTGACGCTGGTGTTCATTTTCCGATGATATCGGGTTCCATTACCCGCTGATCAGTGTAGAGGCTTCCGGTTGCGATGATCCTTGTTCTATCGGCAAAGTTTTTACCGATAGTTACATGAAATGTAACCCCGGGGTTCGAGGCACTCTAAAACAGCGTTGGATTGCGTTAAACCCATGACCGCTGGCGACATCCTGAAACAGCCGGTCTTGACCCGGGAAAGCATCGTTCATCTTCCGTCGGACACGTGTCAAACCCCCCTTGAAGGAGCGCGTGGAATGCTGAATTTGTTTCAAAATTCCACGTGTGAACCAAGCCTTGTCATTCTTGGCGACATTTTTGCGCTGTTTACTGAAACCGTCGGTTACTTGCCAGCTGCGGAGGCCCTTCGAGGGCCTGGCAGCCGGAAAGGGCGTCGGGGTCGTCGCCATTCACCCCGATATGACGCAAAGTGTAATCGGTCACAGCGCCTTGCTGCGCCGGTGTGCCTGACACTCTGCAAGGAAGTGCGCGGCCATCCCTGCAAACATGACAATCGTCAGGAAGATCGGCGCCCTGGGCGTGCCGCGTGGTTCACGCCCCCCATCTGCGCCCCCGGCAGGCAGGACAGGCAATAGAATCGAGCCCATGAAACCCTTGAGTCTGGCCCTGTCCATCGAATGGGACGATTGCACCGTGGCGCTGGCCGGCGCCGGCATCGACCACGGTACCGAAAGCACCGCCATCGAACTGAGCGCCCGCACGCTGCTGGACGCCAGCGGTGGCCCGCAGGCCTCGCGCGATGCGCTGGCCCTGGTGCAGCAGGCGCTCCGGCAGGCCGGTCGCCGGCTGGATGAGGTCGAGCGCTTCTACGTGAACGTGGGGCCGGGCGCCTTCACCTCGCTGCGCATTGCCGTGGGGCTCGTGCAGGGCCTGGCGCTGCCGGGTAACCGCCCCGTGGGTGCCATCGGCTCTCTGCAGGCGCTGACGGCCACGGTGCCGGACTGGCGCTTCCCGCTGGCCGCCCCGGATGCGAACGACGGTCCGTCATCCGGTCGCCCGTCGTCATCGGCTTCTGCGGGGGCGGCCGAGGGCTTCCTCGGGCAAACGGCCACGCCAGCGCAGACACGCTGCCCTGGTTGCTCTGTTCCGCGCTGGATGCGCGGATGGGCGAGTGCTATTACGCCGCCTTTCTATGTCGTGCCGGCCATTGGCCCCAGCCCGCGCTGTCCCCCGCGGTCGGCAAGGCCGATGACGCCGCCGTGGCCTTCGAGGGCTGCGCCGATAGCTGACGGCCGAAGGCCGGATCAGTGCGGTCCACCTGGCCGGGGCGGTTTTTGGCCCGGACTCGAGCCGCTGCGTGCCTGGGCCATGGAAGTGGGGGCAGGATGCGGCACTGGCGGCCGAACGACGCCCTGGCGCACGCGCGCTGCTGGCCGTGGCCGATGTGCCGGATGCCCCCGGCGCTGATGGCAGCACGGGACGTGCGCCCCCTGTACGTGCGCGACCGCGTGGCACTGGACCGGGACGAGCAGCGCCAGCTGGCAGCGGCCAAGCTGGCCGCTCAGCCCGCTGGCCGATGAGTGTGCCCCTCATGGATCTGTCGACGATCGGCTTTTCGGCCGATGACGGAAGCCGACCTGCCGGCAGTGGATGCCATCGAGCAGGCCGTGCAGCCCTATCCGTGGCGGATCAGCCAGTTTGCCGATTCGCTGAAGGCGGGGCACCAGGCCTGGGTCTCACCGAGGCCGGGCAGCCCTTCGGCTATGCCGTGCTGCTGGCGGCGCTGGACGAGGTGGAACTGCTGACCCTGGCTCTGGCGCGCAGCCATCAGGGGCGCGGGCTGGGCCAGCATTGTCTGGGCTGGCTGCAGGCACAGGTACGGCAGCAGGCGGACGCAGCCTGTTTCTGGAGGTGGCCACCGCCAATGCGCCAGCCCTGGCACTCTATCAGCGCATGGGCTTCGAGACGCTGGGACGGCGTCGCAACTACTATCGCGCCGCCGACGGTCGCCACGACGACGCCTGGGTGATGCGCTGCCCCCTTGAGCCAACGAAATGACGGAAGATACGGTCGCGATGCCGGACGATGCCTCCACGAAGGACGATGCCGTGCTGGCTGCACGTCGGCGCCGCGCGTGGGCTGCGCTGGGCCTGGGGCCGTTGTGGCTGCCGCGTGCCGGGGCCTTGCCCGGCGTGCCACACATCACGCACGTTACCCATGCAGATCCGCAGGCCGCGCCAGAGGCTGAGGCAGAGGCCTTCGACGCCTCCCGATCCGATGCCGGCGTCGACGACGTCCATGCCAGCGACGCCTGGAAAGCGCGCGAAGCATCTGCGGACACGGTGGCCATGATGGGAGAGTCTCCCCGCGCCTTCTGTCCATTCCACGCCTTCTGTCCGTTCTTCTTCCGGAATCAGCGAACTGGTTGCCACGGCTGACCCAGCAGCTGCGACTGGAGGCTTTTACCAGGGATCTGCTGACGTTGCGTCCAGCGCGCGCAAGTCCGATGACACCGTGGCTGAGGGAGGCCCCGAGCCCGGGCACCCGGCCTGGGCAGACGACGCCGCTGGAGAGCTGGGGCGGCGAGCCCTGGATGGAAGACGCGGACTGGCTGCCCGAGCCGATGCTGCCCGCCGAGCCCGAATCTGCACCGGTGTCGCTTCCGGACCTGCCACCGGCGCAGCGCTGGATCCGGCTGCGCGAGGAGGTGGACGGATGCCGTCGCTGCCGTCTGGCCGAGACGCGCACGAACACGGTGTTCGGGCGTGGACGCCCGCAGCAGGCCCGCTGGATGCTGATCGGTGAAGGCCCGGGGGCCGAGGAGGACAAGCAGGGCGAGGCCTTCGTGGGCCAGGCCGGCAAGCTGCTGGACGCGATGCTGGATGCGGCCGGCATCGATCCTTCCGCGGACGTGTTCATCGCCAACGTGCTGAAGTGTCGCCCGCCCAACAACCGGAACCCCGGAACCCGACGAGGTGGCGGCCTGCGAGGGCTACCTGTACGAGCAGATCCGGCTGGTTCAGCCGGACTGCATCCCGCTGCTGGGCGCTTCGCGGCACAGAGCGTGCTGCATTCCCGAGCTGCAGATCGGCCGACTGCGCAACAAGCTGCACCCACATCACGCTGGACGGCCGGCAGGTACCGGTGGTGGTCACCTATCACCCGGCCTCATCTCGCTGCGCAACCAGCGCGACAAGCTGAAAGGCTGGGAAGACCTGTGCCTGGCGCTGTCGGCGATGGAGGCACAGGACACCGCGCGCACGGCCAGTTGATCGGCCGCCGGAGGCAGGGCCTCCGGCGCGCGGGGGAGCATCCTCAATGCGGCGTTGAATGTTGCCGTGGCGAGGATCCTCGCCGATATGCACTTCGCTGTCGAAGCGGCGCTGGTTGCGCCGGTGCCAGAGGATCACCAGCAGCATGACGCTGGCCACCGCCAGACCGAAGAGCACGGCCACGGTGTTGATGGGCAGGTCCAGCCACAGCATCAGCGCGTAGAACGACAGCATCACCAGGATGTTGAGGTTCTCGCTGAAGTTCTGCACGGCGATGGAGTTGCCCGCGCTCATCACCACGTAGCCGCGGTGCTGCAGCAGCGCATTCATGGGCACCACGAAGAAGCCGGACAGGATGCCGATGACCAGCAGCACGAGCATGGCCATGGCCTCGTTGTGGACGATGGTCATGAGCATGATGGCAAAGCCCATGGCCACGCCCAGCGGCAGCACGCGCAGCGAGCGGCGCAGTGGCACCCAGCTGGCAGCCAGCACGGCGCCCAGCGCCACGCCCAGGGCCACGACGCCCTGCAGGCGGGTGGCCTGATCCAGCCGCATGTCGAGCTGATGCTCGGCCCATTTCAACACCAGGAACTGCAGCGAGGCACCGGCCCCCAGAAGAGCGTGGTGACGGTTAGCGCGATCTGGCCCAGCGGATCACGCCAGAGGGTGAGGTTGCAGTGCCAGAAGATGCGCAGCAGCGTGAACGGGTTGGAAGTGCGGCCCGGGTAGCGTGCCCCGTGTCGGGAATGCGCAGGTTGAAGATTGCAGCCAGCGCATAGATGCCGATGGTGACCACCACGGCAGCCTCGGCCGGGGTGTCGATGTGGGTATCGATGAAGGGCAGGTCGAACGACAGCAGCCAGGGCGCCACGTGGGGCGAGATGAGCACGCCGCCCAGCACGGTCCCCAGGATGATGGACGCGACGGTAGTTCCCTCGATCCAGCCATTGGCTGCCACCAGCTTGTCGGGCGGCAGCAGCTCGGTCAGGATGCCGTACTTGGCCGGCGAATAGGCCGCAGCACCGAAGCCCACCAGCGCGTAGGCCATCAGCGGTGGCAGCATGCCCAGCAGCAGGATGCAGCCCACCAGCTTGATGGCGTTGGTCAGGAACATCACGCGGCCCTTGGGAATGGAGTCGGCAAAGGCGCCGACGAAGGGGCCAGCATGACATAGGAGACGACGAAGACCAGCTTCAGGAAGGGGATCAGCCAGTCGGCCGACTGAGCCTCGCGCAACAGGGCGATGGCGGCAATCAGCAGCGCGTTGTCGGCCAGCGACGACAGGAACTGCGCTGCCATGATGGTGTAGAAACCGGGTTTCATCCGGACGTTTCCATTCCAGTCAGTTTGTATGGGCACAGTGTGCCGTAGTTCCCTGCCACGGTCACTGCACATGTGGTGGCGATGATACCCGCAACATCGCCATGGCCGGGCAGCGCTTCGTAACACGCTCTATCATCACCACCATGCCTAGATCATTGACTGCAAGCGTCTCGCCCTCGGCGATGGCGCACAACCTGGCTGTCATACGCCGCCAGGTCCAAGAGAACCGCCCGAATGGGCACGCCCAGGCCGATACCCGCCTGTGGGCGGTGGTGAAGGCCGACGCCTACGGCCATGGCCTGGCCAACGCACTGACCGGCTTTGCCGAGGCCGACGGCATGGCCCTGCTGGAATTCGAGGCGGCCGACTGGCTGCGCCGACACGGCTGGACCAAACCGATCCTGATGCTGGAAGGCGCCTTCGATGCCACGGATGTGGCACAGGCCGCCGCACAGGGGCTGACGCTGGCCATCCACCAGCCGCGCCACCTGCAGTGGCTGGCCGCCCACGACGGGCCGCCGGTGGATGTGTACCTGAAGCTGAACACGGGCCTGAACCGGCTGGGGCTCAAGCCCGATGACGTGGACGCCTATCTGACCCAGGTGCTGGCCACGCCGGGCGTGCGGCTTCGCGGCATGATGACGCACTTTGCCAATGCCGACACCCCGGGCGGTGCCCTCCAGCCGCTGGCCACCTTCGATGCCGTGGCACGTGCCGTGCAGGCCCGGCTGCCGGCCGGGCAGACGCTGGAACACTGCGTGGCCAATTCGGCCGCGCTCTTCACGCTGCCTCAGGCCTATCGTGCCTGGGCGCGTCCGGGCATCGCCCTGTACGGTGCCACCCCCTTTGCCGGGCAGAGCGCGGCGTCACTGGGGCTGCGCCCCGCCATGCAGCTGACCGGCAATGTGCTGGGTGTTCAACAGCTGACCCCGGGCGAGGCCACTGGTTACGGCGGCCTCTTCGTGGCCGAGCAGCCGGTGCGGGTCGGCATCGTGAACTGCGGCTATGCGGACGGCTACCCGCGGGTGGCCCCTCACGGGCACGCCGGTCGTGGTTGACGGCGTGCGCACCCGCACGCTGGGCCGGGTGTCGATGGACATGCTGGCCGTGGACCTGACGCCGATCCCTAACGCAGGACCCGGCACCCCGGTGGAGCTGTGGGGCGATGCGGTCTCGATCGACGAGGTGGCCGAGTCCGCCGGCACGCTGGGCTATGAGCTGATGGGTGCGGTGGCGCCCCGTGTGCGCCGTCGGGTGGTCTGAACATGGCAACCGCCAAGACCCAGTTCGTCTGCCGCGAATGCGGCAACACCACGGCCAAGTGGCTGGGGCAGTGCCCCGCCTGCCAGGCCTGGAACACGCTGGAAGAGTTCCGTCTGCCCGTAAAGGATGCCGGCGGCCGACGCCCGACGACGGGCATGCTGGCCGAGACCTCATCGATTGCGCTGCTGTCGGAGGTGCCTGTGGACACGGTGCCCCGGCTGCCGACCGGGCTGGCCGAGTTCGACCGCGTGCTGGGTGGCGGCATGGTGCCCGGTTCAGTCGTGCTGATCGGAGGTGACCCGGCATCGGCAAGTCCACGCTGCTGCTGCAGGCGCTGGCACTGATGTCGCAGAACCAGCGGGTGCTGTACGTGAGCGGCGAAGAGTCGCTGGCACAGGTGGCCTTGCGCGGCGCACGCCTGGGCATTGACGGCTCAACGCCGCCGATGCTGGCCGAGGTGTCGCTGGCCCACATCACCCAGGCCATCGAGCAGGTCAAGCCGGCCGTGGTGGTCATCGACCCATCCAGACGATGATGAGCGACGACCCTGCAGTCGGCCCCCCGGCAGCGTCTCGCAGGTGACGCGACTGCGCCGCGCAGCTCACTCGGCTGGCCAAGCAGCAGGGCGTGGCAGTGGTGATGATCGGCCACGTGACCATGAAGGGCGCTGGCCGGGCCACGCATCCTGGAGCACATGGTCGACACGGTGCTGTACTTCGAGGGCGACAGCCACTCCACCTACCGGCTGATCCGCGCCATCAAGAACCGCTTCGGGGCCGTGAACGAACTGGGCGTGTTCGGCATGACCGACCGGGGGCTGAAAGCCGTCACCAACCCGTCGGCGCTCTTTCTGTCGCAGCATGCGGACCCGGTCTCGGGTTCCTGCGTGCTAATCACCCAGGAAGGCACGCGGCCGCTGCTGGTCGAGATCCAGGCCTTGGTGGACCAGTCCGCCGGCGGCGCACCGCGCCGGCTGTGCGTGGGTCTGGATCCGATGCGGCTGTCGCTGCTGCTGGCCGTGCTCAACCGTCATGCCGGCATCCAGTACCACGATCAGGACGTGTTCCTGAACGCCGTGGGCGGCGTGCGCATCACCGAGCCGGCGGCTGACCCTGGCTGTCGTGCTGGCCGTGCTGTCGTCGTTGAAGAACCGGCTGCTGCCGCAGGGGCTGGCCGTATTCGGCGAGCTGGGCCCTAGCTGGCGAGGTGCGCCCGTCGCCACGGGGACAGGAACGGCTGCGCGAAGCGCTGAAGCTGGGCTTCTCGCGGGTGATCTGCCCCGGCCAACGCACCGCGCAAGCCGCCGACCGGACTGGAGGTCATCGCCGTGGAGCGCATCGATCAGGCCATTGCCCACGCCTGGGACTGAGCGCGCCAGCGGCGCAGCCAGCCCGGATCCTGCGGGCAGGGCGCTTCAGCTCAGATCGTCCAGCAGGATCTCGGCCGCCATCCGGCCGCTGCGAACCGCGCCTTCCAGCGTGGCCGGATAGCCGCCGTAGCTGTAGTCACCGGCCAGCACCACGCCCGGCAGCTGCGGCAGCAGATAGCCCGGCGGCACCGTCGGGCGATCGTCGGTACAGGCGAAGGTGGCGCGCTTTTCGTGGATCAGCACGATGTGCTCGGCCGGCGGCAGCTTCATCAGCTCGGAGAGCTGACGCTGCAGGGCCACCTGGAAGGCGGCCTCACCCTCGGCCTGGGCCGCCTCGCTGTCGCTGATCACCATCGCCCCCAGTCGCCAGCCCGCCTGTTCGCCCCGGTCGAAGAACCAGTGGGCCGGCCCCTGACTCGCCTTGGCCGCCCACCAGCGAGAAGACGGCCGGCAGCCGCGCAGGCAGATCGGGATGGCTTGCCCGCCAGCCGACATAGGCCGTGGTGATGGGGCGCCAGCCAAAGCCATTGAGCGGTGCCAGAAAGGAAGCCGGCGCAATGGGGCCAGCAGCCGCGCACCGGTGGGCGGCGGGCAGGCCAGAATGACATGGCGCGCCTCCAGCGTCCGTTCATCCCTGACCGGCGCTGCCGGTACGCAACATATAGCCAACACCGCCCGGCGAGGCAGTCCATGCCCCCTGGGCCCCCGGCGTGCCGCCCAGACGCCCCACGCGGATCTCGCGGACCGGCGTGCGCAGCTGGACGGGCACCCCTGTGCCTTCAGCCAGGCCAGTGCCGGATCGACGAAGAGCGCCCCCAGATCCTGACCGGCCAGCACGAAGTCGCTGGCGGCCGGCGCGCGGCCCAGACTGTCCCGCAGCACCCGCAGGAAGACCTGGGCCGAAGCCAGTTCCGGCGGCGTGTTCATGGCACTGACCACCAGCGGATCCCACAGCTGCCGCACCAGCACCGGGGGCTGATGGGTCCGTGTGTACCAGTCGGTCACGGTGCGCACGCCCGTGGGAGGGTGCCAGCCACTCAGCCGTGCCAGCGCCAGCGTGCGCAGCAGGTGCAGCCGCTGGCCCAGCGTCAGACCCCGCGCCGACAGCAGCGCGGTCAGCAGCGACAGGGATTCTGCCGGATTCAGCCCCCACCGGAGCATCCCCGGAAACGACCGGGGCATGGCGCCGCCGCGTCAGCCGCAGACCGGCCGCGTTTTCCCAGTGCATGGGCAGGCGCTGCATGCCCTGGCCCCCAGCCAGTCGACCAGCGCCAGCGTGTCACGGTAGGCCCCCAGCAGCAGGTGCTGCCCTGCTGTCCAGCATGATGCCATCGGTATCCGGCCAGGGCAGCGTCTGGCTCCGGGCCCGGCCACCGGCCTGGGGCGCCGCTTCCAGCACCTGCACCGGCACGCCAGCACGCCGCAGGTGCAGCGCGGCCGACAGCCCGGCCCAGCCCGCCCCCACGATGACCACGGGCGGCACGTCATCACGCAAGGCGGCCACGTTCCGGAGGGAAGCCTCGACGTTCCATCGATACGCATGGGCGTCAGGCAGGGTCGGTCGTGATGCGAGGCGGCCGGCCGGTGGCCCGTGTGCGGCAGGCCAGCCAGAACTTGCGCAGCGGCGTGAGCGCAATGCGCTGGGTCAGTGACTGGATAGCCACTGCGCGCGATCTCGTCGAGCAGACTGGCGTAGATGGCCGCCATGATCAGTCCGGGCCGCTGTCGAGCGCGGTCCACATCCGGCAGCAGGTCGAAGGCTTCACGGTAGGCCTGACGTGCCCGCACCACCTGTTCGGCCATCAGCGCCCGGAAGGCGGGCGACTCCTGCACCTCGGCGCGGGCCGACAGGATCTGCTGGCGGCTCAGGCCATGACGGATCAGATCCCTGCTGCGGCAGGTAGACGCGCCCAAGCCGGGCGTCCTCGCCCACATCGCGGATGATGTTGGCTGAGCTGGAAGGCCAGCCCCAGGCGGTCGGCGTACTGCAGCGTCTTCGGATCCTCGTAGCCGAAGATGGCAGCCGACATCCGCCGACCACGCCGGCAGCCCGACGACAGTAGAGCTTCAGCCCCTCGAAATCCAGATAGCGTTCGCCATCCAGGTCCATGCGCATGCCGTCGATGACCTCCCACCAGCTGGCGGCGGCGCAGGCCATACTGGCTCCAGGAAAGGCTGCAGGGCACGCGTGACGGGATGGGTGGGCGCACCGTCAAAGAGCGCCCCCACTTCCTGGGCCCACCAGTCGAGCTTGCGCCGGGCGACATTGCGATCGCCTTGCGAATCGGCCACGTCATCGACCTCGCGGCAGTAGGCGTAGAGCGCGGTGATGGCGCGCCGCCGCTCGGGCGGCAGGAAGAGAAAGCTGTAGTAGAAGCTGGAACCACTCTTCACCGCCTTGTCCTGGCAGTATTCATCCGGTGTCATGAAAACGGTATCGTCGTGGACGGAAAAACGGGGCTCAGCCTGACGGCGGGGGAAAAAGCGCCAGGCGCAGCAAGGCGGGACCATCACGCCAGCCCAGGCAGGGCGACGGGCCACGGAATCGTAATCGGCATGGGCGATCCGGTCCAGAATGCGCTGGCCGCCGGCGATGATGAAACGAAGTTCAGCCGCCAGGCGCCAGGGCAACTGCTGCGGCAATGCCACACCGGCCAGCAGCTGGGCCTGGGTGCTCTGCCATTCCAGGCGCACGGCCTGACGGCTGGCCGCGCCCAGGCGGCCTGCACGGCCTCGGCCAGCAGCGTCTCGGCGCTGCTGCCGGCTGCGGCCAGCGTGGCCGCAGGCAGGTAGACCCGATCCTTGGCCGCATCAATGCCGATGTCCTGCAGGAAATTGATGCGCTGCAGGGCGCTGCAGATGGCGTCGGACTGCGCCAGCGCCGTGTCCGATCCCACCCCGTACAGCTGCAGCAGCAGCCGTCCCACTGGGTTGGCTGAGCGGCGGCAGTAATCCTGCACCTGAGCCTCGGTGTCGTAGCGCGTCACCCGCAGATCCTGCAGGAAGGCATCAGCAGATCATGGAAATGGCGCCAGTGCAACCCGTGGCGCTGCACCGAGGCCACCAGCCCATCCACCACCGGCACGCCGCTGGGGACGCCCCTGGCAGCTCTCATCCAGCGCCGCGTGCAGCGCCTGCAGCGCCACTCGCGCTCGGACGTCGGCACGTCGCCCTCGTCCGCCAGGTCGTCGGCATGGCGGGCAAACCGGTAGATGGCCAGAACCGCCGGGCGCAACTGCGCAGGCACGAGCCACGACCCCACCGGGAAGTTCTCGGCATGGTCGACCCCGTGCCAGGGCCTGGGGCCTGAATCGGGGCAGGGCTGCCGGACGCCCGTCCGTCAGCATCCGTGGTTGTGCGCGCTGGATTCATGGCACCGGATTGTAGCCAGCGAACCGACCGTCTTCTGCATGGATGCGATAATATGGGTCAAATTGATGACTCGTCAGTCATTGACAGATTCCTTCTTTCGTCGTGTCGATCATGGTCTGCCGTCTGCCCCCATCTTCCCTGGCCAGAGGCCCGTTCCGGACACTGGCGCTGACCTGCCTCGGGGCCTTCCTGCTGGCCGGTTGTGGCCAGAAGCCCGCGCACCACGAGGAGCCGCCCCGGCCGGTGCTCTCGGAAGTGATCCGGCCCGCACCGCTCCTGGACGGCTGGTCCCTGGCCGGTGAGGTGCGGGCGCGCGCCGAGGTCAGCTATGCCTTCCAGACCGGGGGGCGCGTCATCGAGCGACAGGTGGACACGGGCGATACGGTGACGGTCGGCGAGGTGCTGGCCCGCATCGATCCCGTGGACCTCAAGCCGCTGGTCAACGCCCGCCGTGCCGATCAACTGGCAGCCCGCAGCGAGCTGCAGCTGGCCCAGGCCGACCTGAGCGCGCCGAGCGGCTGCACGCCCGAATTTCGTGAGCAGCGCCAACGTGGATCAGCTCGCGCCGCGGTGGACGTGGCGAAGGCCCGGCTTGCAGGCAGCCAACGCCCAGGCACACCAGGCGGACAACGCCTTCGGCTATCGCCAGCTGGTGAGCAAGGTCGATGGCGTGGTGACGGCCGTGCAGGTGGAAGCCGGGCAGGTCGTGGCTGCGGGGCAGCCTGTCATGCGCGTGGCCGCCCAGGGGGACGTGGAAGTGGCCGTGGCCATTCCCGAGGCCGATCTGGCCCGTACCCGTGCCTCGGGAACGTGGCGGGTCGAGTTTCCGGGGCCGCCCGGCAAGCACTGGGAGGCCATGTTGCGCGAACTGTCGCCCGCTGCCGATCCGGCCTCGCGCACCTACGCAGCCCGGCTGGCCCTGCAGGGCGACACCCATGAGGTGGCCCTGGGCATGAGTGCCGTGGTCCATGCGCCCCGCACCGATGCCGACGTGCTGAGCGTGCCGCTGAGCGCGCTCTACAGCCGTGACGACGGGGCACAGGTCTGGGTGCTCGACCGCTCGTCGTCCACCGTGCGCGCCCGACCCGTCGTGCTGGGTGCTGCCAGCGGCAACCGGGTGGTGATCAGTCAGGGCCTCTCGGCCGGTGACGAGGTGGTGGTGGCCGGCGCCAATCTGCTGCGCGACGGTCAGAAGGTGCAACTGCCCGGCGCCCGCCCGGACAGCCAGAACGACAGCCAGGACAGCGGGCAGGGCGGTTCCGAACACCCGGACGCGCAGCACAAGGACAGCGGGGCATGACGATGCCGAACGTTCCCGAAACCCCACAGGCCTCGGATGCCGGCGCCACCCGGCGCGAGAGCTTCAACCTCTCGGCCGTTGCGTTGCGCTACCGGCAGGTGACCCTCTTTTTCCTGCTGATCTGCGGCATCGGCGGTGCGCTGGCCTTCTTCAGCCTGGGCCAGCGCGAGGACCCCGACTACACCTTCCGGGCGATGGTGGTGCGCACGCTCTGGCCGGGCGCCACGGCCCAGCAGGTGGACGAACTTGTCACCGACCGCATCGAGAAGACGGTGCAGGAGATTCCTTACTTCAAGCACACCACCAGCTACTCCAAAACCGGGTGAGTCGCTGGTCGTGCTGATGCTGAAGGACTCGTCGCCGCCCGACAAGGTGAAGGACTATTGGTACCAGGTGCGCAAGAAGATCGGCGACATCCGCTACCGGCTTCCGCCTGCCATCCAGGGGCCGTTCTTCAACGATGAATTCGGCGACGTCTTCGGCACCATCTACGCCATGACCGGCGACGGTATCGACATGGCGCGGCTGCGCCGCTACGCCGAGGACGTGCGCGACCAGCTGCTGCACGTGCCCGATGTGGCCAAGGTAGAGCTGGTGGGCGCAGCCCGAACAGATCCACGTCACCCTGTCGGCCACACGCCTGGCGCGGCTGGGCCCTGACACCCGAAGCCATTGCCCGCGAGATGCAGGCCCAGAACCTGGTGGCCTCGGCCGGCACCCCTGCATACCGACGCCCGCAGCGTGCGGCTGAACGTGAGCGGCCAGTTCGACAACGTGAAGGCCGTCCAGGCGCTGCGACTGACCGTGGGGGGCGCATCATCCGGCTGGGAGACATCGCCACCGTCACCCGCGGCTACCAGGACCCACCCACCATGGTGATGCGCTATCAGGGCCGGGATGCCATCGGCATTGCTGTCTCGATGGTGGGCAACGGCGACGTGCTCCAGCTGGGCCGCAACCTGGATGCCCGAATGCGCGAGCTGCACGCCGATCTGCCGGTGGGCGTCGAGTTCGGCAAGGTCTCCGACCAGCCCAAGGTGGTGGAAGGGGCCGTCAATGTCTTCACACGGTCGCTGCTGGAAGCGGTCATCATCGTGCTGGCGGTCAGCCTGCTCAGTCTGGGACTGCGTGCCGGCATGGTGGTGGCGCTGTCCATCCCGCTGGTCCTGGCCGCCACCTTCCTGGGCATGAAGGTCTTCGGCATCGACCTGCACCGTGTCTCCACCGGTGCGCTCATCATCGCCCTGGGCCTGCTGGTTGACGACGCGATGATCTCCATCGAGATGATGGCGCGCAAGCTGGAAGAGGGACTGGACACCTTCCATGCCGCCACCTACGCCTACACCAGCACCGCCTTCCCGATGCTGACCGGCACGCTGATCACGGCCGTGGGCTTTCTGCCCATCGCCACCGCGCGCTCGTCCACCGGCGAATACACCTTCGCCATCTTCGCGGTCGTCACGCTGGCCCTGCTCATCTCGTGGGTGATGGCCGTTGGCGCCGTGCCCTTCATCGGCACCTACCTGCTGCGCGGTCGCGACACGCCGGTTGCCGCGGCGAATCCGGATGTACACGCGAAGCAGGCCCTGGCTGCCTCACCTGAGGCCAATGCAGCCAGCACGGCTCACGGCGCGGAGCACGCGCTTTTCCACACCCCGTTCTACCGCTGGCTGCGCGCGACCATCGAGGGCGCCATGCGTCACCGCTGGATCACGCTGGGCATCACGGTGCTGCTCCCTGGCGGCCGGGGTGGCCGGCATGCAGCTCACCACCAGCGAGTTCTTCCCGCCCTCCGATCGCGCCGAGATCCTGGTGGACCTGTGGCTGCCCTGAGGGCGCCAGCCTGGCGGCCACCCGGGCGCAGTCCGAACAGCTGGAGACCCGGCTGGCCAGGGACGGCGACGCAGAGCTTCGTGGCCTACGTGGGCAACGGCAGCCCGCGCTACTTCCTGTCGCTGGACCAGCAGCTCTACCCGCACCAACTACGCGCAGTTCGTCGTGCTGACCCCGGACGTGGAAGCCCGCAACCGCCTGATGCCACGCCTGCAGGCCGAGCTGGCCAGCACTCCCCGGCGTGCGCGCCCGCGCCTACCTCACGCCGCTGGGCCCGCCCGTGGCCTTCCTGGTGCAGTTCCGCATCGGGGATCCGATGTCGGCACGATCAAGCGCATCGCCAACCAGGTGCTGGAGGTGGTCCGTGCCAACCCCTACACCGTCGAGCCGCACCTGAACTGGGGCGAGCGCAGCCCCAGCATCCAGGTCGACGTGGACCAGGACCGGGCGCGTGCCGTGGGCCTCGTCCAGCGGACAGATCAGCCGGGCATTGGGCGGCGTCATCGATGGCGCCACCATCGGCACGTTGCATGAGGGCGACCAGCTGCTCCCGGTGATCATGCGGGCCCCTCAGAGCGAGCGCGCAACGACCTGTCGGCGCTGGGTTCCATTCCGATCACCACGCCGCTGGGGGCACCGTCCCGCTGTCGCAGGTGGCCACGCTGCGCCAGGTGATGGAGGAACCCATCCTCTGGCGTCGCAGCCGCATCCCCACGCTGACCGTCAACGCCGATGTCGTGGACGGCGTGCAGGGGCCGGACGTGATGCACCAGATCCAGCGCCAGCTGAAGACGATCCGGGCCGGACTGCCGGCCGGCTACCACATCGATGCCGGTGGCCCCGAGGAAGAGAACGTCAGCGCGCAGGCCTCCATCATGAGCGGCATGCCGCTGATGGTGGGCCTGATCCTCACGCTGCTGATGCTGCAGCTGCGGCGCTTCTCGCTCGTGCTGATGGTGATGCTCACCGCACCGCTGGGCATCGTCGGCGTGGTGGCGGCGCTGCTTGTCTCGGGCCGCCCTTCGGCTTCGTTGCCATGCTGGGCACCATCGCGCTGGCCGGCATCATCATGCGCAACACCGTCATCCTGGTGGACCAGATCCGGCAGGACATCGACGAGGGGCACACGCCGTGGGAGGCCGTGCGCGAGGCCACCGTGCGCCGCTTCCGGCCCATCACCCTTACCGCTGCCGCGGCCATCCTGGCTATGATCCCGCTGTCGCGCGACGTGCTGTGGGGCCCATGGCCGTCTCGATCATGGGCGGTCTGGTGGTGGCCACGGCGCTCACGCTCCTGATGGTGCCGGCGCTCTACGTGACCTGGTACCGCATCCGTCCGCCGCAGCACACCGCTGCCTGACGGCCTGTGCCCGCCGCTGTTTGCCGGATACAACGCTGGCGACGCGGCCCGGAGGCTGCCCCGGTGCAAATGGGGAGGGCAGCTTCACGGGGCCGCAAACCACGGTCCGGCCCGCATCCTCTTTTTCTGTTTCAGCTAGAATCATTGGGATTGACGCGCTGCCAGCGGCCCGTGCCTTGCCGGGAAACGACGTCCCGCACCGCACCGGGCTGCCCCTGACACCGGCAACGGTGCCCAGCGGTACGTCGCGGCAGCGCCTGCAACCGGTCCTTTTTCCGGTCCTGCGGCTGTGGCGAAATTGGTAGACGCACCAGATTTAGGGTTCTGGCGCCGCAAGGTGTGAAGGTTCGAGTCCTTTCAGCCGCACCAACCTGCCTTTTCTTGAACAACCAACCCAACGGAACTCAACGACGGATGGCTTTCAGCTTGAAACAACCGGCACCCTGGAACGCCGGCTGACGCTTTCGGTAAACCCGGCCGACATTTCCTCCAAGGTCCAGGAGCGCTTGCGTTCGATGGCCAAGACCACCCGCATGCTGGGCTTCCGCCCCGGCAAGGTGCCGGTGCGCCTGATCGAGCAGAGCTACGGTCCGCAGGTGCATTCCGAAGTCCTCGGCGAAGCCATCTCGCGTGCCTTCAGCGACGCCGTGCAGGCCGAGAACCTGCGTGTGGCTGGCCAGCCCGAGATCGCCCCCAGGACGAGAGCCAGGGCCCTGACGCCACCGAATTCGTCGCCACCTTCGAGGTCTACCCCGACGTGAAGCTTCCGGTGACCCGGCCACGCTGAAGTCGACCGCTACAACGCCAGCGTCGACGACAAGGCCCTGGAAGCCACCATCGACGTGCTGCGCAAGCAGCGCACTCTGCTGGAACGCCGTCGATCGCGCCGGCGAGAAGGGCGACCGTGCCACCATCGACTTCGTCGGCAAAGCTCGACGGCGAAGCTTCCCCGGCGGTTCCGCCGAAGGCTTCCCTGATGGTGCTGGGCGAAGGCCGCATGCTGCCTGACTTCGAAGCCGGCGTGCTGGGCAAGAAGGCTGGCGAGACCGTCACCTTCGACGTGAAGTTCCCCGACGACTACAACGCCGAGCACCTGGCCGGCAAGACCGCCCAGTTCGAGGTCAAGATCCAGAAGATCGAGGCCCCCGAGCTGCCCGAGGTCGATGCCGACTTCGCCCGCCAGATGGGTCAGGAAGACGGTGACGTCGAGAAGTTCCGTGCCGACGTGCGCACCAACCTGGAGCGCGAGGTCCGCCAGCGCGTCCAGTCGCGCACCAAGAGCTCCGTCATGGACAAGATCGTCGGTCTGGCCGACATTGAGCTGCCCAAGGCTCTGGTCGCCCAGGAAGCCGAATCGCTGGCTGCCCGCATGCGCGAGGACCTGCAGGCCCGCGGCGTGGACCTGCGCAAGGCCCCGCCGGTGCCCGCCGATGCCTTCACCGAACAGGCCACCCGCCGCGTGCGCCTGGGCCTGATCGTCTCCGAAGTGGTGCGCGAGAACGCCCTGCAGGCCAAGCCCGAGCAGATCCGCAAGCAGATCGAGGAATTCGCCTCCACCTACGAGAACCCGGCCGAGGTGATCCGCTGGTACTTCAGCGACCGTGACCGTCTGGCCGAGGTCGAGGCCCTGGTCGTCGAGCAGAACGTCGTCGACTGGCTGCTGTCCACGGCCAGGTCACCGACCACGAGGTCGGCTTCGACGAGCTGATGAAGGGTCTGGCCTGATCAGCCCCTCCTGCCGCCACCGGTACCTGTCCGGCAGCGCCCCCAGCGGGCCCGCCGGATGGCACGGGCGGCAGGGCTCCTTCGGAGCCCGCCACCTTGCGGCCCTCCGCAACATCCCCATATGGGTTAGTGCAAGACCGGTCGGTGACATCCCGACCGGTTTGCATTTCCGCCCCACCATCGAGGAAGCATCTCATGACCTTCAACAGCTTGGTCGAGGATCAGGTCAACCTGCACCTGGCGCAGGGCCACCGATCCCTTCGCCCCGCAGGCCGTCGCACAGGCTCCCCAGGGCCTGGGCATGGTGCCCATCGTCATCGAGCAGAGCGGTCGGGAGGCGAGCGTGCCTACGACATCTACTCGCGCCTGCTGCGTGAGCGCGTGGTGTTCCTGGTGGGCCCGGTGATGGACCAGTCCGCCAACCTGGCCGTGGCCCAGATGCTGTATCTGGAAAGCGAGAACCCGGACAAGGACATCCACTTCTACATCAATTCCCCCGGCGGCTCCGTCTCGGCGGGTCTGGGCATCTTCGACACCATGCAGTTCGTCAAGCCCGACGTGTCCACGCTGTGCATCGGCTTTGCCCGCCAGCATGGGCGCCTTCCTGCTGGCCGCCGGCGCCAGGGCAAGCGTCATTCGCTGCCCAACTCGCGCATCATGATCCACCAGCCCTCGGGCGGCGCCCAGGGCCAGGCCTCGGACATCGAGATCCACGCCAAGGAGATCATCTATCTGCGCAAGCGCCTGAACCAGATCCCGGCCGATCGTACCGGCCAGCCACTGGAGCGCATCGAGCGCGACACCGAGCGCGACAACTTCATGTCCGCCGACGAGGCTCTGGAATACGGCCTCATCGACAAGGTGATGACCTCGCGCACCGAAGCCACCGGCAAAGCTGACGCCGGCAGCAAGTAAGAGAGCGGAGATACAGCGCATGCCCGACAACACAGGATCCTCCGACAAGCCCCTCTACTGCTCGTTCTGCGGCAAGAGCCAGCACGAGACCCGCAAGCTCATCGCGGGTCCGTCGGTCTACATCTGCGACGAGTGCATCGACCTGTGCAACGAGATCATTCGTGATGAAGTGCAGGGCGAGGCACCGGCACGCCGTCCAGCGAGCTGCCCATCCCGTCCGAGATTGCGGCCATCCTCGACCAGTACGTGATTGGCCAGCAGAAGGCCAAGCGCACGCTGGCCGTGGCGGTCTCACAACCACTACAAGCGGTTGCGTCACAAGGGCGACAAGGACGACGTGGAGCTGACCAAGAGCAACATCCTGCTGGTCGGCCCCACCGGTTCGGGCAAGACGCTGCTGGCCCAGACGCTGGCGCGGCTGCTCAACGTGCCCTTCGTGATGGCCGACGCCACCACGCTCACCGAGGCCGGCTACGTCGGCGAGGACGTCGAGAGCATCATCCAGAAGCTGCTGGCCGCCTGCAACTACGAGATCGACAAAGGCCCAGACGGGCATCGTCTACATCGACGAGATCGACAAGATCTCGCGCAAGCGCCGACAACCCGTCCATCACCCGGGACGTCTCGGGCGAGGGCGTGCAGCAGGCGCTGCTGAAGCTCATCGAGGGCACCGTGGCCTCGATCCCGCGCCGCAGGGCGGGCGCAAGCACCCCAACCAGGACTTCGTGCAGGTTGACACCACGAACATCCTGTTCATCTGTGGTGGCGCCTTCGACGGCATGGACAAGGTGATCCGCGACCGTTCCGAGCGCTCCGGCATCGGCTTTCGGCGCCCAGGTCAAGGGGGCGTCCGACCGCAGCCTGTCGGAACTCTTCCAGGACATCGAGCCCGACGACCTCATCAAGTTCGGCCTGATCCCCGAACTGGTGGGGCCGTCTGCCCGTGCTGGCCACGCTGGATGAGCTGGACGAGGCACGCTGGTCCGCATCCTCACCGAGCCGAAGAACGCGCTGGTCAAGCAGTACCAGAAGCCCTTCTCGATGGAAGGCGTCGAGCTGGACATCCGTCCGGCCGCGCTCAAGCGCCATTGCCCGCCAGGCGCTCTGCAAGCGCAAGGCCGGCACGCGGCCTGCGCTCCATCCTGAACATGCGCTGATCGACGTCATGTACGAGCTTCCCGGCCTGAAGAACGTCGAGAAGGTCGTCATCGACGAGAACGTCATCGAAGGCACCAGCAAGCCGCTCCTGATCACAGCGAGACCTCCAAGGTCTCGGGAGGCGACAGCTGACGATCACCGGATAGGCGAGGGCGTTTCCTGCAAACCGCCTGGACCGAAGTCCAGGCAGCTGCAGGGCCCTGCCCAGCCCATCCGGGCGCTTTTGCATCCGCCACCCGATGGCCTGTACCATCGACAACAGCCGGCCCCGTTTACACCTTCCGTGCAGACCTGGCCGGCTGTCCCGTTTCTGCAGCACGCGTTCTTTCCACCCTCCTTTGCGCCTGCCGGCTTTGGCGGTGCCTGTCCATCGTCACCCCCGCTTTTTCATTCCCCTGTCTTCCGGGCATACCGCCGCCGTCATTCCGACAGCCGACACGCTCGGCGTGCTGTCGATGCGCGGCGGCCGCAGAACGCGCCACCTTCCGACGGATCACGCCGGCCGCCCGTCCTGCGCCCTGCTGTGCGGCCGGCCGGACACGGTTTCATAAGGAAACTCGCAACAACCTCCGCGTATTCTTGTAATCTTTTGGAATCATCCCCAGATGCCTCGTATGCTGACCCCTGTCGCCCTGGACGGTCCCAGTACAGCGGTCAGCACACTTTTCGGGAAACCGATGAACGATAGCCATATTCCCAACCAGACCCTCGCCACTGTTGCCCCTGCGCGATGTGGTGGTCTTCCCCCACATGGTGATCCCGCTCTCGTGGGCCGCCAGCGTTCCATCAAGGCGCTGGAAGCGGCCATGGAAGCCGGCAAGAGCATCATGCTGGTTGCCCAGAAGAACGGCTCGAAGGACGACCCCACCGCCAGCGACATCTATGGCATTGGCTGCGTCTCCAACATCCTGCAGCTCCTGAAGCTGCCCTGACGGTACCGTCGAGGTGTTGATCGAGGGCGTGAGCCGCGCACGTATCGCCAACGTCGACACCGAGGGCGAGTACTTCTCGTGCGAGCTGGACGACATCCATGACGAGATTCGGTCTCGCCCGAGGTCGAAGCTCTGCGGCGCACCATCCCGTCGCAGTTCGAGCACTGTGTGAAGCTCAACAAGAAGGTGCCCTCCGAGATCCTGGCCTCGCTGTCCGGCATCGAGGACGCGGGCCGTCTGGCCGACACCATCGCCGCACACCTGCCCATCCGCATCGAGCAGAAGCAGGAAGTGCTGGAGACGCTGCCGGTGGGCGAGCGCCTGGAGAAGCTGCTGGCGCAGATCGAGAACGAACTCGACATCCCTGCAGGGTCGAGAAGCGCATCCGCGGGGCGCGTCAAGCGCCAGATGGAGAAGAGCCAGCGCGAGTACTACCTGAACGAGCAGGTCAAGGCCATCCAGAAGGAACTGGGTGAGGGCGAGGACGGCGCCGACTTCGAGGACATCGAGAAGAAGATCGAGGCCGCCCGCATGCCCGAAGAGGCCCGCAAGAAGTGCGAGGGCGAGTTCCGCAAGCTGCGCCTGATGTCGCCCATGTCGGCCGAAGCCACCGTGGTGCGCAACTACATCGACACGCTGCTGGCCCCTGCCGTGGAAGAAGAAGAGCAAGCTCAACAATGACCTGGGCTATGCCGAGAAGGTGCTCGACGAGGACCACCACGGGCTGGAGAAGGTCAAGGAGCGCATCCTGGAATACCTCGCGGTGCAGCAGCGCGTCGACAAGGTGAAGGCCCCGATCCTGTGCCTGGTCAGGACCTCCGGGCGTGGCAAGACCTCGCTGGGTCAGTCCATCGCGCGTGCCACCAACTGCAAGTTCGTGCGCATGGCGCTGGGCGGCGTGCGTGACGAGGTCCGAGATCCGTGGCCACCGCCGCACCCTACATCGGCTCGATGCCGGGCAAGATCCCGCAGAGCATCACCAAGGTCGGCGTGCGCAATCCGCTCTTTCCTGCTCGACGAAGTCGACAAGATGGGCCAGGACTTCCGTGGTGACCCGGCTTCGGCCCCTGCTGAGGTGCTCGACCCCGAGCAGAACGACACCTTCTCCGACCACTACGTCGAGGTCGACTACGACCCTGTCGGACGTGATGTTCGTGGCCACGGCCAACCCCTTCAACATCCCCGCGCCGCTGCTGGACCGGATGGAAGTCATCCGCCCGTCCGGCTACACCGAGGACGAGAAGGTCTCGATCGCCCAGCGCTACCTGCCGCCCGCAAGATCAGGGAACAACGGCCTGAAGGCCGGTGAGCTGACGGTCAGCGAAGCGGTGCTGCGCGACATCCTGCGCTTCTACACGCGGGAGGTCCGGCGTGCGCTCGCTGGAACGCGAGCTGTCCAAGATCTGCCGCAAGCGCCGTCAAGGCGCTGCTGCTGGACAAGTCCCTCAAGGGCATCACCGTCACGGCCGATAACCTCGACACCTTCCTGGGCGTGCGCCGCTATACCTTCGGCATCGCCGAGAAGAACAATCCAGGTCGGCCAGGTCAACGGTCTGGCCTGACGGAAGTGGGCGGCGAGCTGCTCACCATCGAGGCCATCGCCGTGCCGGGCAAGGGCAAGAACCTCACCACCGGCAAGCTGGGCGACGTGATGCAGGAGTCCATCAAGCGCTGCGATGACCGTGGTGCGCCGCCGTGCGGCACAGCTGGGCATCAAGCCGGACTTCTACGAGAAGCAGGGACATCCACGTCCACGTGCCCGAGGGCGCCACGCCGAGGACGGTCCCAGCGCGGGCATCGCCATGACCACGGCGCTTGTGTCGGTGCTGACCGGCATTCCGGTGCTGCCGATGTGGGCCATGACCGGCGAGATCACGCTGCGCGGCGAGGTGCTGGCCATCGGCGGCCTGAAGGAAAAGCTGCTGGCTGCCCAGCGTGCGGGCATCAAGCTGGCGCTCATCCCCGAGGAGGAACGTCAAGGATCTGGCCGAGATCCCCGACAACGTGAAGAACAGCCTCGAGATCGTGCCGGTGAAGTGGATCGACAAGGTGCTGAGCTGGCCCTGGTGCATCGTCCCCAGCCGCTGCCGGAAGAGGGCGAGGGACCCCACGTCCGCCCCGGCCACGCCACCGGCCGTCGCTAGCCCAGCGACGGCATCGTGGCGCACTGACCCGGACAGGGCAGGGCGGCAGTCCAGCTGCCCTGCTGCCCCTCCGTTACGAACGTCGCCAGCACGGCCTTCAGCCGCTGGCGACATTTTTGCGCCCCACTTGCAAAGCACACAAAAGTCGGTTTATCATCGCAGCTTCAGTGAACGGCACACTGGGTGCTTAGCTCAGTTGGTAGAGCGGCGCCCTTACAAGGCGTAGGTCGGGAGTTCGAGACTCTCAGCACCCACCACCTGCCAGGCACTGGACTGAAGTTTTCCTGCCGTTCAAGTGACGTCTGCTTGGACAGTGGATCAGAAAACAGCAGGCAACTCAATCGAGCTGCAGCTGAACCACCGGTTGACAAACCAAAAAGCAGGATATAACGATGACTTCAGCAGTTGATTGAAAGCTGTTGAGAGTAGGAGCGGTAGTTCAGTTGGTTAGAATACCGGCCTGTCACGCCGGGGGTCGCGGGTTCGAGCCCCGTCCGCTCCGCCAACTCTTGAAAGCTTCAGTGCTGAAACAACGAAACCACCCTTGAGGTGGTGTACCCATCGTCAGCGCAAGGCTCCTGACAGCCTTCCTTAAGGGCCTCCTAGGCAGCCTGTTGGCCAACTTTCGGCACACGCGGTGCCAGTGCCAGTGCTTGGGCTTGGGCTTGGGCCTGCAAGGGTCCTGCCGCGCACAGGCGCGCACCATAATCCTCGAAGAATCAACGATCTGGAGACCATCGCTGCCAAACCGTCCCTCGGCGGTCTGTTGCGGGAATCACCACGTATTACGAACAATGATTATCATTGCCCCGTAGCGAATCAATCCACTTCCGATCAGAACCCGCTTTCCAGATGCTTGTTCCATTTCTCATCATGTTGCGCGAGGGCATCGAAGCAGCCCTCATCGTCGGCATCGTCGCCAGTTACCTCAAGCAGAGCGGCCGTGACGGCCTGATGCCCGCCGTCTGGGTGGGGCGTGCTGCTGGCCAGTGCGCTGTCGCTGTTTGCGGGCGCCGCGCTCCAGCTCATGGCGGCCGAGTTCCCGCAGAAGGAACAGGAGCTCTTCGAAGGCGTGGTGGGCCTCATCGCCGTCGGCATGCTCACCTCCATGGTGTTCTGGATGCGCAAGACCGCGCGCAACATCAAGGGTGACCTGCACGCCTCGGTCGAGCGGGCGCTGGGCCGTGGCAGTGATGCCGCCGGCTGGGCGCTCATCGGCATGGTTTTCCTGGCCGTGGCGCGTGAAGGCCTGGAATCGGTCTTCTTCCTGCTGGCCATCTTCCAGCAGAGCCAGGCTGGCAGGCGCCCGTCAGGGGCACTGGCCGGCATCGCGGTGTCCGTCATCATCGGCTATGGCCTCTATTCCGGTGGCGTGCGGCTCAACCTGCGGCGTTTCTTCCGATTCACCGGCGTGTTCATCCTGCTGGTGGCGGCAGGACTGCTGGCCGGGGTGCTGCGCAAGTTCCACGAAGCCGGCATCTGGAACCAGCTGCAGACGGTGGTCTTCGATCTGGACCACACGCTGCCCATGGACAGCCCGCTGGGTACCGTGCTGTCGGGCCTTCTGGGGTATCAGTCCGCCCCCGTGGTAGGCGAGATCCTCGTCTACGTCGCCTTCCCTGGCCATCACGCTGTTCTTCTTCCTGCGTCCCATGACGGCAGTACCGGCCCCGGCCGGCGCGGCCCCTCGCTGACGACATCCATCCGAAAATCCTCCGGAGGTTCCGCGAGACCGGAACGCTCCGGGTTCTACAGAAACCCCTCGTCGAACTCCGATGCCTGATTCCCCAAAAGAAATCCTCCGCACTGATGCGCACCGCCCTGGGCGGCTCGGCCATCCTCGTCATCGCCGGCCTGGGCGCCTTCTGGTATGCCCCCGCAGAAGGCCCAGCAGCAAGCCCCGAAGGAAGAGGGCGATGTCGTCACGGTCACCATCGAGGACAAGGTCTGCAAGCCCAACGAGATCACCGTGCCGGCCGGCCGTACCACCTTCCGCATCGTCAACAATTCCGACCGGGCGCTGGAATGGGAGATCCTGGACGGCATCATGGTGGTGGAGGAGCGCGAGAACATCGCGCCGGGCTTCGCCCAGACCATGCGGGTCAAGCTGCGCCCGGCGACTACGACATCACCTGCGGCCTGCTCAGCAACCCGCGCGGCAAGCTGCACGTCACGCCCCTCGGCCGACCTCCGAGGCTGAAGCGGCCCGCCCCTCGGCCGTGAACTTCCTGGGGCGCTGGCCGAATACCGCTTCTACATGGTGTCGCAGACCAGCCAGCTGCAGGATGCCACCGAACAGCTGGTTGCCGCCATCAAGGCCGGCAACCTGAAGGAAGCGCAGGCGCTCTACGCGCCGGCCCACCAGTTCTACAAGCGCATCGAGCCCATGGCCGAGATGTTTGCCGACCTCGACCAGCGCATCAACGGCCGGGCCGACTACTTCGAGAAGCGTGAGGCCGATCCGGCCTTCCGCGGCTTCCATCGCCTGGAATACACGCTGTTCGGCCAGCCCACGCCCGACCTGAAGGCGCTGGCCCCCATTGCCGACGAACTTCAGGCCGATCTGGGCAAGCTGAAGGAGCGGCTGAGCGCCCTGGACATCAAGCCCGAGCGGCTGGCCAGCGCAGCCTCCCGACTGCTGCGCCGCACGGCCGACAACCCGCCCACCGGCGGCGAGGAGGCCTGGAGCCACGCCGAGGCCTCCGACCTGCAGGGCACACTCGACGGCACGCGCAAGCTGGCCATCCTGGTGGCGCCGCTGCTGACCAAGCCGGCTCCCACCCTGAAGAAGGGCATCGAGGATGGCTATGCCCAGTTCGGCAAGGCGCTGGATCCGTACCGCGACGGAAACGGCTTCAAGCCCGGTGCCCTGGACGATGCCGGCCGCAAGGCCGTGGCCGCCCGGTCAACCAGCTGGCCGACACGCTGGGCCAGGTCAACGCCGCCCTGGGACTGGAGTGATCCCGTTGCTGGCCATCTGACGCGCCCGGGGCTCCCGTCCGGAGCCCCGCAGGCATCGCATTTCCAACAGAAGAGGCTTCCCATGCAAGACAAGCTCGATCCATCCCGTCTGGCCGCCCTGGGCGGCTGTCCGGCCGGCATCCATGGCCAGTCCGAACTGTCCTCCCGGCAAGTCACGGCCCCAGGCCCAGGCCATGATGACCTGTCCGGCCGGGCTGGTGGGTACCAACCAGCCCGAATCCATGCGCCGCCGCCACGTGCTGGGCGGGCTGGGTGCCGCGACCGCAGGCCTGGTCGGCATGACGGCACAGGCTGCTGCCGCTGCCACCGGCAAGGCGCAGCGCCCCCGCCGGCGACGATTCGGTCGGTCAGGTGACCGATGCCCCCTCAGCACCCACTTCCAGGAGCGGGTGCCGTACCTGGGCCAGCATCAGGCCGGCATCGTCACCGCGCCCCAGCGCGGGCATGCTGGCCTCGTTCTTCGTGCTGGCCCAGGACCGCGAGGAGCTGGAGCGGCTCTTTTCGCATCGCTGACCAAGCGCATTGCCTTCCTCACTCAGGGCGGCAAGGGAAGTGCAGGTCGATCCCAAGCTGCCGCCGGTCAGCTCCGGTCTTCTGGGACCCGTGCTGCCCCTGATGCGCTCACCATCACCGTCTCGCTGGGCAACTCGATGTCTCGACGAGCGCTTGGGCTGGCTAAGGTGAAGCCGAAGTACCTGCAGCAGATGTCGAAGTTCTTCAACGACGCGCTGGACCCGTCGCTCTGCCATGGTGACCCTGTCGATCCAGTTCTGCGCCAACACGCCGGACACGATCATCAACGCGCTGCGCGACATCATCAAGAACCTGCCCGACCTGCTGGTCCTGCATTGGAAGCAGGAAGGCAACGTGCCGCCCATCGCCGCCAAGCCCGGCCAGCCGGCCGAGAGCGCCCGCAACTTCCTGGGCTTCCGTGACGGTTCCGCCAACCCGGATTCCGCCGATGCCCAGCTGATGGACCGGGTGGTCTGGGTGGGACCGAAATCCGGCGAGACCGCCTGGGCCGTCGGCGGCAGCTACCAGGCCGTGCGCATCATCCGCAACTTCGTCGAGCGCTGGGACCGGACCCCGCTGCAGGAGCAGGAGGCCATCTTCGGGCGCGTGAAGGATACCGGCGCACCACTGGACGCCACGGACAGCACCGAATTCCAGGTGCCCGACTACACCACCGACCCGAAAGGCGAGAAGACGCCGCTGGATGCGCATATCCGGCTGGCCAACCCGCGCACCCCTGCAGACCGAAGAGAACCTGATCCTGCGCCGGCCGTTCAACTACTCCAACGGCGTCACCAAGTCCGGCCAGCTGGAAATGGGGCTGCTGTTCATCTGCTACCAGGCCAACCTGGAGAAGGGCTTCATCACCGTGCAGAAGCGCCTGGACGGCGAACCGCTGGAGGAATACATCAAGCCCATCGGCGGCGGGTACTTCTTCACGCTGCCCGGCATCCGTGACGAGAACGACTGGCTGGGCCGCACGCTGATGGAGGCCAGCAGCAGCACCCGCGCCTGAGACCACACCCCGGCCAGAGACCCAGCCGAGTCATGCCCCTGCAACCCGGAGCCCGGATTTCGTCCGGAACCAGGTTCCGCCCGGGAGGCGGGGCAGGGCAGCTCGGGCCTGCTGATGGCCCTGACACCAGGGCCTCGGTTTCCCGCCATTCGTGGGGTCATTGCAACTGGCTCTAGAATGGCAAACCTTCAGAATCCGTTCTGTTTCTTATTCTCTTTCATTTTCTCTCTCAACCCCCGAGGAGCATACCGACATGACCCTCGCCGTCGCATCATCTCCGTGCTGGTGGCTCACGCCGCCGCCTTCGGCGCCATCAGCGCTCAGGCCGCCGTGGAGCCCAGCGAGCTGGTCGGCCCCATCGCCGAACTACAAGCTGTTCGTCGACGAGAACGTCTCGGCCCTGGTGAAGGACACAAGGCCTTCGTGGCCGCCGTCAAGGCCGGCCAGATCGAAAAGGCCAAGAAGCTGTTCGCCCCCGTGCGCACCCACTATGAGGCGCGTCGAGCCGGTCGCCGAGCTGTTCAGCGACATCGACGTCGCCATCGACTCCGCGTGCCGACGACCACGAGAAGCGTGAGGAAGACCCGGGCTTCGGTGGCTTCCACCGCATCGAGTATGCCCTGTGGCACCAGAAGGACACCAAGAGCGTCACCAGGTACGCCGAGAAGCTGCAGGCCGATGTCGAAGAGCTGCACAAGCGCCTGACCGACCTGACCTTCCCGCCCGAGAAAGTGGTGGGCGGTGCCGCCGTGTTGATGGAAGAAGTGGCCGCCACCAAGATCTCCGGGGAAGAAGACCGCCACAGCCACACCGACCTGTGGGACTTCCAGGCCAACTTCGAGGGCGCCTACAAGATCGTCGAGCTGTTCAAGCCGCTGATCGCCCGTGAGGACAAGGCCTTCCTGGACAAGACCGAGAAGAACTTCGAGACGGTCTTCAACACCCTGAAGAAATACCGCACCAAGGACGGCGGCTTCGTCACCTATGACAAGCTCACCGAAGGCGACCGCAAGATCCTGTCCGCCCGCGTCAACACGCTGGCCGAGGATCTGTCCAAACTGCGCGCATGTTCGGTCTGAACTGATCCGCCCGACGGCCCCTGCCCGTCCGGCCGCGGCCGGCAGGCAGAGGTGGAGGACTTCCTTCGGGGAAGTCCTCGGGTGAGGAGAGGCGTCAGCGCATCCTCACCATCCCGCCAGCACCAGCTTGCCCAGCGTGCGGCCACCTTCCAGCCGTTCGTGAGCCCACCGCAGATTCTGCGCATTGATGCGCCCCAGCGTTTCAGTCCGGGTGCTGCGCACCGCCCGAGCTCACCAGATCACCCAGCTCACGCAGGATCTCGCCCCTGACGTGCGATGTCCGCCGTGCCCAGCAGCGAGCGCGTGAACATGAATTCCCAGCTGATCGTCAGGCTCTTGCGCTTGAGCGGGACGATATCCAGCGTCTCGGGATCATCGATCATGGCAATCCGCCCCTGCGGAGCAATGAGTTCCACAATGTCCGGCAGATAACGGTCAATACCGTTGGTGCAGAACACGAAGGCCGGTGCACCGATGCCCAGGGCCGACACCTGCGGTGCCAGCGGCCTGCTGTGGTCGATGACATGGTGAGCCCCCATCCGCTTCACCCAGTCCACCGATTCCGGGCCGCGAGGCCGTGGCGATCACCGTCAGCCTGGTCAGCGCACGGGCCAGCTGGATCGTGATGGAACCCACACCGCCCGCGCCGCCAATCACCAGCAGCGCCGGTGCAGCCCCCATGACCGGGCGTTGCACGTCAAGACGATCAAAGAGCGTCTCCCAGCCGGTCAGCGTCGTGAGGGGCAGGGCGGCGGCATCCTCGTTGCTCAGGCCTTCCGGCACATGCGCGGCGATGCGTGCATCCACCGCCTGCAGCTGCGCATAGCAGCCGGGCCGGTCGATGGCTCCCGCATGGAACACCCGATCACCCACCCTGAAACCGCTCACGTCACGCCCCACGGCACGTACTCGTCCCCACGGCATCCCATCCCAGGATGCGCCAGCTGCCCGCGGCCAGTCGTGCCGACGCGCGCACCTTCGTATCGGCCGGATTGACGGCAATGGCCTCGACGGCCACCAGCAGATCATCTGGCCCGGGCTCCGGATCAGGCAGCTCGATGTCCACCAGCGAGCGTTCATCGGAAATGGGCAGGGCTGGTTGAAACCCTATGGCTTTCATGGCTGTTCTCCTTGCAGAAGGTGTTGGCATGCCGGCAATGCTGATCCGTACCATCTCATCCCGCAAGAACGCACATGAATCGCACATAGTGTCGAAAAATATACTGTCCATGCGCGCGGACGCTATAATCCCGGCTCTCCTGGCTGCACCTGCCCGCCAAGGCGGCATGGCCGTCTCGCGGCTGCTTCAGGTCTGTCGGGAACAAGCGGCCAGCCCGACGAGGTTCCGCCTCCTCTCGCACGACAGCGCGTCGTGCGCGCCCCTGTTTCGTTCCCCATGGCAAGAACCCCGCACGCCCGATTCGACTGTGCCGCCGGCTGTCCGGTGGAAGCCACACTGAACCTGATCGGCGGCAAGTGGAAGGGGGTCATCCTCTACCATCTGCTCACCGGGAAGGTGCTGCGCTTCAATGCGCTCAGGCGCATGCTGCCCAACATCACGCAGCGCATGCTCACCAACCAGCTGCGCGAGCTGGAGCATGATGGCCTGGTGGTCCGCACCATCTGCCCGGAAGTGCCACCGCGTGTCGAATATCGGCTCTCCGAGCACGGCCAGACACTGGAACCCGTCATTGCGGCCCTGAAGGCCTGGGGCGATGGCCACATCCGCAGGCAACCTGCTGCCGACAAGGCTGACGGATCGCCCGACTGATCCCCGGCATCCATTCCCCGAAGATCCTCCTCATCCCCGACTTATGCTGAAAAACACCGGTATCACCATTGCTGCTGGCCATGCTGTCCATGGTCGGTGCGCTGGGCATCGATGCCTATCTGCCCTCGTTTCCCGCCATCATCCAGGACTTCCAGACCACGCCGCTGGCCGTGCAACAGACGCTCAGCATCTACGTGGGCGCCATGGCCATCACCACGCTGTTTGCCGGCACGCTGTCCGACAGCTTCGGGCGTCGCCCCACGGTGATCGTGTCGCTGCTGCTGTTCACGGCGGGCTCGGCACTGGCCATCTTCGCCAGGACATCCAGGTCCTGCTGGTGGCTCGCGGCCTGCAGGGCGTTGCGGCCGGCTTCGGTTCCGTGCTGTCGCGCACCATCGTGCAGGACCGTTTCCAGGGTGCCGAGGCGCAGCGCGTGATGGCGCTCATCATGATGGTGTTCTCCATCGCCCCGTCGTTCGCGCCGGTCATCGGCGGCTGGCTGCAGACCACTTTCGGCTGGCATTCGGTGTTCATCATGCTCACCGGCTACGGCCTCGTGCTGTGGCTCCTCTGGCAGGTGGGCATTCCCGAGACGCTGCCGAAGGCGCAGCGCATGCCGCTGCAGCTGGGCCGCATCGTCGGCAACTACGGCAGGTGCTGTGCCACCGCGTGTTCATCCTGCGCGCGCTGAGCATCGCCATGATCTTCATCGGCGTGGCCATCTACATCAGCTCTGCCGCGCCCTACATCATCAACATCCTGGGCCTGTCGGAAACCAGCTTCGCCTGGATGTTCATTCCCATGACGCTGGGCATGCTGGGCGGCTCCAGTGCCTCGCGCCGACTGGCCCGCAAGGTGGCCCCCAGCCGCCTGATCTTCGTCGGCTTCGCGCTGATGCTGGGCGCCACCTTCACCAGCGTCGTCTACACCTCGGTGGCCACGCCGCAGGTTCCGTGGGAGCCGTCATCCCGCTGGGCATCTACACCCTGGGCATGACCCCTGGCGGTACCGGGCATGACGGTGCAGGTGCTCAGCATCTTCCACGCAGATGCGCGGCCTGGCTGCCTCGCTGCAGAGCTTCGTGCAGATGGGCATCTTCGCGCTGGTCTCGGCCTTCGTGGCGCCGCTGCTCTTTCACAGTGCCCAGTGGCTGGCCATCGCCCACTTCACGGGTGTGGTCATCGCCGCACTGCTGTGGACGCTGGGACCGCGCCATGAAGCGGGCTCAGGGGCTGCCCCCACTGGCCGCGCTCCTGGCGCCCCGGCCCACGGGGCTCTCCCGCCACTTCGGGTACGGCCCCACGCCCGCCATCACCCAACCCGCGCCTGAAAACGGCGCTCCCTCGTCAGACACCTCCAAAGCCCGGTCGTAACACATCCACCTTGCCTGATACCCCTGTCCAACGTGAGCCTGCTGCGGGCAGGGCCGAGCAGCACAGCACGCGACTGCTGTTCCTGCTGGCCGGTTTCTCGGCTGCCGCCTGGGCATCGCTTGTGCCGGTGGCTACAGGCCGCCACGGGCGTCAATGAAGGGCAGCTGGGCCTGGTCCTGCTATGCCTGGGCATCGGCTCCCCTGCTGGCCATGCCGGTTTCCGGCGTGGTCAGCACCCGCCTTAGCTGCCGCAAGGTGCTGATGGTCTGCGGCGTGGCCCTGTGCGCCTGCCTGCCGCTGCTGGCCTCGGTCCAGAACGTCTTCACGCTGGCCGCCTCACTGTTCTTCTTCTGGCGCCATGATCGGCATCTTCGACTGCGTGATGAACATCCAGGCCGTCATCGTCGAGCGCGACAGCAAGCGCCCGCTGATGTCCGGCTTTCATGGCTTCTTCAGTCTGGGCGGGCTGCTGGGCGCCACCACCACCAGCGCCATCATGGACCTGGGCGTGAGCCCGTTCGCCACGGTGTCCGGCATCGCCCTGGCCGGCGTGCTGCTGCTGATGACCATCCGGCGGCACATCCCTGCCTTACGGGAACCCGGCCGAGGGCCCGCCGTTTGCACTGCCGCGCGGGGAGGTGCTCTTTCTGGGCATGCTGTGCATGACGGTCTTCCTGGTGGAAGGCTCGATGATGGACTGGAGCGCGGTGATGCTGACCGAGAACCACGGCATGCCGGTGGCGCAGGCCGGTTACGGCTTTGCAGCCTTCTCGCTCACCATGACCTTCGGGCGCCTGACGGGTGACCCGCATCGTGGCTAGGGGTAGGGCGGCGCAGGGTCGTGACGGTGGGCGGCCTGCTGGCCATGGGGGGCATCCTGCTGGCCACGCTGGTCCCCCTCTGGCAGGCGGCACTGCTGGGCTACGCCATGGTGGGGCTGGGCTGCTCCAACATCGTGCCAGTACTGTTCACGGCCGTGGGGCGCCAGACCAGCATGCCGCAGAGTGTGGCGGTGCCCGGCCATGTCCACGCCCGGCTATGCCGGGGTTCTGGCCGGTCCGGCCGCCATCGGCTTCATCGCACACCACAGCAGCCCTGCCCAGCGGCCTTCCTGCTGGTGGCGGCACTGATGCTGTTCGTGGCGATCAGCGGGCGCTTCCCTGAAGCTCTGACCCCGAAGCGCTGATCCGGACGCCCTGATCTGAAGACCATGACGGCACAACCTTGATGTGGAACTGCTGATGGAGGATTGCAGACCACTCGTCGTTTCATTTTCAGGAACAATAAGTTTCATTGCAGCCGCACCGTTTCGATTCGAGTGGACATACAATGCAGCTCCAGCGGGTGCCCGGAGGGTGATGACCCGTTCATCCCATCCGCCACCCTGGCTCCGATTCCTCCCTGATAGATACATCGTCCCATCATGAACGCTCTGTCTCGTCTGCAGGCACCGTTGCTGTCCGTCCTGCGCATCGTCTCCGCCCTATCTCTTCATCTGGCACGGCACCGCCAAGGTCTTCGGCTATCCTGCCTCGATGGGCGACATCTCCGGCAACCCGATGATGATCGCGGCTGCCGCCCTGGAACTGGTGGGCGGTGCGTTGCTGCTGCTGGGCCTGTTCACCCGGCCGGTCGCCTTCCTGCTTTCCGGCACAGATGGCCGTGGCCTACTTCATGGCACACGCGGCCCAGGGCAACGTCGCTGATGCCGATGGCCAACAGCGGTGAACTGGCGGTGCTGTTCTGCTTCGTCTTCTCTACCTGTCGGCTGCGGGCGGCGGTAACCTCTCGCTGGATCACCTGCGCGGCAAGTAAGAAGCTGCCTCGCCCCTCACGGACGGACCGATGCGCCCGGCAAGGCCCCGTCGGTCCGTCTCTCCTAGGGTACACCTTTCAGGTACCCAACGCTCTCCCGGATGCCCCTTTCCGGTTCCCTCGGGACCTCATTCATTCGCCTCCATTCCATCAGGAGTCAAACATGTCCGTCACGCACATCCAACAGGCCGCCGAGAAACGTCGTTCCATCTATGCGCTGAACAAGCAGCTGCCGGTGCCGGCCGCCGACGTGGTGAAGATCATCGAGCACGCCGTCAAGCACACGCCGTCTGCGTTCAACTCGCAGTCCACCCGCCTGGTGGTCCTGCTGGGCGCCGAGCATGAAAAACTCTGGCAACTGACCGAGCAGGGCGCTGGCTGCCATCGTGCCGGCCGACAAGTTCCAGCCCTACCAGGACAAGCTGGCTTCCTTTGCGGCCGGTGCCGGCACCGTGCTGTTCTTCGAGGACCAGACCGTGGTGAAAGGCCTGCAGGACAACTTCCCGGCCTACGCCGAGAACTTCCCCGTCTGGGCCGACCACGCTGACGCCATGCACCAGTACGCCATCTGGACGACCCTGGCCAGCATCAACGTGGGCGCCAGCCTGCAGCACTACAACCCCGTCATCGACGAAGCCGTGGCCCGCACCTGGAACGTGCCGGCCTCGTGGAAGCTGCGCGCCCAGCTGGTGTTCGGCGGCATTGCTGCCCCGGCCGGCGAGAAATCCTTCGAGCCCGTCGAGGCTCGCCTGAAGGTCTACGGCCTGTAAGCGCTTCTACTCCTGCACCCCCTGGCATCCCCACAGGCCATGCCTGCCGGGGGCGCAGGAAGACGGGCAGCATCTGCCAGCCCCTGCATCACGAAGGCGGCGCACCACGCCAGCCCCGCCAGTTGCAGCAGCACCGGCGGATCGAACCAGTAGGCCAGCGCCCGCAGCACGGCGCTGGCCACCAGGAGACCGGCCCCCACCACCACCCAGGGGCGGCCATTCTTTTCCAGCCCGCTGTGCGTGTAGCCGGCAATGCAGATCACGGTGTAGACGGCCAGCCCCAGCGCCCCCCGCCGTCAGCAGGTGAATGCCGCTGACACTGCCGTCTCCCGGCCACCAGCACCAGGCCGATGAGTCCATAGCCGGCGGCGCAGAACACATAGACCATGTACAGCATCAGCGGCCAGCGCGAGAACAGCGGTCGGCCGACGTGCCAGTCGTTGAGCAGGTTCAGCATGGCGGCCGATGCGGCCAGTGCCAGCCAGCCGGTCACGCGGTTGGACGGATCGAACCACTGCATGGCCGTGAACAGCATGATGCAGATCACAGCCAGGTGCCGCCGTGGCGGACGCGCCAGGTAGGCGGTGGGCTCGTCTTCCTCGACGGGCAGGGCGGTCGGCGCAACCTGGGTGCCCCTCCGCCTGGCCTGCGGTCGGCGTTCCGCGCGCCGTCGGACCATGCGATGCCCTGCTCTGGACCGCTGCCCCACTGGCCGGATGACGGCGTTCGAAATCATCGTCGATGCTGCTGCTGACGATCGCCATCGAGATGCGGCTCATCGCCACCACGATCAGGCCATCAGCACGCCCAGCGTGGCATGCAGCCAGCGCATCGGAAACTCGCCCTGCACGGCATCCACGTAGAAGCCGGCCACAGTGACGATCAGCGCCACGAAGGCCCACCAGAAGCCCTGCTGGCGATGACCCGGGTCACGCCACAGGCGAGGCGCCACCATCGCGGTCAGCATCACCATGAAGCTGACATGGAAGACCTCCGACAGCGCCAGCAGGGCCCTGCGGCCACCAGCCGCTCAGCCAGAAGGACAGGCGTCCCAGCAGCCACAGCCCCAGCAGCCAGCGCACATGCTCGCGCCTCGAGCGACGGCGTGTCGGTGAACTCCGTACCTGCTGTCAGCGCAAAGCCGGCAACAGCTGCCAGCGTGGCCCCCATCAGCAGCTCGTGCACGTGCCAGACCACGGCACCGCCCGGCACCCGGGCAGCGGCCAGCCAGCCGCCAGGAACAGCAGCCACAGCCCCAGCAGCCCCACGCAGAACAGCACGGTGGCCACGAAGAAGGGTCGAAAGCCGCATTGCCACAGCGGGTGGGCCAGCTGCCAGGGCCGGGCAGTCGGGGCAGGGAAGCGGCAGGCACGGGTTTCATCGAAGACGGCATGACAGCTTGATCATGAAAAAGGGACTTTGGAATGCCGGTGCTCCAGCACCCGGCGCGCCGCCCTGTCGTGGCCGGGGCCACGGCAGAGCCGGCATCGATCCGGGCATAGTCAGGCAGGCCGCCGCCAGCGATATCGGCCTGGGTGACTGCATGGCTGGTTGCCGTGCCGACGGCCGCAGTCTGACCGGAGGCCGCCGTACACGTCGATCCGGAGGTTTCGGCGGGCTGCGCCGTCCGCAGCGGCGGCAGGTCAAACGCGCGCGCGCACCACCGGCTGGGCCAGCAGGGCTGCCGTATGGTTGTGTACCCAGGCATCGTCACGCTGCATGGGCGGCACCGGCAGCGCCATCTGCCAGACGAAGTGGCCGGGATTGGCCGCCATCACCAGCACGCGGTCGGCCAGCGTGACGGCCTCGGTCACGTCGTGGGTGATCATCAGCACCGCCAGACCCCGGCTGCGCTGCTCCCGCATCAGCAGCTGATGCATCTGCGCCTTCAGGCCGATGTCCAGCGCCGCGAAGGGCTCATCCAGCAGCAGCAGATCGGGCGAGAGCACCAGTGCCCGCGCCAGTGCCGCACGGCTCTGCATGCCGCCCGAGAGCTGATGCGGAAACTGCGCCAGCGCCACGTCATCCAGCCCCAGCAGGTTGCCCATGCGCGTGGCCTGCGCCAGGCGCTCGCGCCCGGGCACGCCCTGCGCCTTCAGCCCCAGCGCGATGTTGTCCAGCGTGGTCTTCCAGGGGCAGCAGGGTGGGCTGCTGGAACAGCATGGCGGTACGGGCAAAGCCGTTGTGGATCTCGCCGGAGCGCACATCCAGCAGCCCGGCACACAGGTGCAGCAGCGTGCTCTTGCCGCAGCCCGAAGGCCCCACCAGCGCCAGCGTCTCGCCGGCCGGCAGCCGCAGCGACACGCCTTCCAGCACGGTGCGCGTGGCAAAGGCGTGCTCCAGATCCCGCACCACCAGCGCCGGACCGTCCGCGCTGCCCTCGGCAGACGCAGGAAACGATGCGGTGTTCATGAGGCTCTCCCTCCCGCGTCACGCCAGCCCTCGATCTCACGCTTGATGGGCTCCAGCACCAGGTATTCCAGCCCCAGCAGCACCAGCACCACCGCGCTGATCCAGGCCAGCGTGCCGGACATCATCCAGCTGGGCGCGACTGACGGCCAGGGCTGCCCCTACACCGTCACTCACCGACAGCAGCTCCGCCATCACCACCACCTTCCAGGCGCTGCCCAGCGCCACGATCCAGACCGGGAACAGATACGAGAGCACATGCGGCACGTACAGGGTCCAGGATGCGCATGTGCCAGGGCAGGCGATAGGCATCGGCCAGGTCGCGCCAGCGCTTTTCCAGCGTGCGCGCCCCTGCAGACCGCCTGCAAACACGATGGGAAAGCCGGCAATGAACACGGTGAAGACCGGCGTGCCGTCACCGAGTGCCGAACCACAGCATGGCCAGCACCAGCCAGGCAATGGGTGGCGTGCCCAGCAGCACCGTGACCCAGGGACGCGCCATCATGGCCGCCGTCATCGACATGCCGGCAGCCACGCCCAGCACGCTGCCCAGCACCAGCGCCAGCGACAGCCCCTGCAAAAGCGCGCCGCGCCGTGACGGCCAGCTGCGGCCACAGCGCCTCGGCACCGTGGCTCTGCATCAGCCGCAGCAGCATCTGCGCCGTCTCCAGTGGTGTGGGCAGCACCAGCGGCCCACACCAGGCGGCCAGCGCCTCCCACAGCGCCATGCCCAGCAGCAGGCTGGCAATGGCCCCCAGCCGCTCCAGAGATAGCCGGGCAGGGCGCCCAGCCAGGCACGCAACAGTTTCATGAATGTGTCTCTCCCCGAGAGGGCCATTGTCGCACTGCCGGCAACGGTGCCCCTTCACCGATATCAAGTCGGCCGTCACGGGTCCCCATCCGGCCGTCGCAGGTACGGAACGTCGGATGACACGTCCATGCAGGAGGTGGACGACCCACCACGCCCCCGCTGTTCCGCCCCGGTCGGCAGGATGGACGTCGTTGCTGCCATGCAAACATTCAAGCAGGCTCAGCATTCCACACTGCCAACCCGGTTACCAGGCTTGCCGTTATCATCGCGTAACAAGTGAAGTCTTATCATTTGCATTCCGATACTTCGACGGATTCCCCGGATCCCGCTTCGGCATCGGTGCATCAATGGGTGGGATGCACCGGGCGAGGGACTCCCGGCGAATCCATGACCTCCATTTCCCAGATTCCCAAGATTCCCGAGAGGAAACGATGAGCAAACAGAGACAGAGACGCCGTACCCGTCGGCAGCCGCAATGGCTGGCCGCTTCGATGATGCCGCTGGCCGTGCCCGCTGCCGCACTGGCCCAGAGCGCCGAAGCCACCCCTGCCCGAAGTGGAAGTGCTGGGCACGGCCGAGCAGGCCTGGAAGCAGGCGCCTGGCGTCTCGGTCGTCACGCAGGATGACCTGGCCACCCAACCCACCAATGACCTGAGCGAAGTGCTGCGCAAGCAGCCCGGCGTCAACCTCACCGGCAACTCCACCAGCGGCCAGCGCGGCAACAACCGCCAGATCGATCTGCGCGGCATGGGCCCCGAGAACACGCTGATCCTCATCGATGGCAAAGCCGGTCAACAGCCGCAAGTCGGTGCGCTACGGCTGGCGGGGCGAGCGTGACACCCGGGGCGACATGAACTGGGTGCCGGCCGAATCCATCGACCACATCGAAGTGCTGCGTGGCCCGGCAGCGGCCCGCTACGGCAACGGCGCAGCCGGCGGCGTGGTCAACATCATCACCAGGGCACGCCCGACAAGCTCAGCGGCAGCGCCACTCTGTACTACAGCCACCCGCAGCACAAGGAAGAGGGCGGTTCACGCCGCGCCAGCTTCAGCCTGGGCGCCCCGCTGTCCGAGATGCTGGGCTTTCGGCTCACCGGCAACATCGCCAAGACCGATTCGGACGCCTGGGACATCAACCGCAATCATGCCTCCACCCGCACCGGCATCTTTGCCGGCACGTTCCCAGCCGGCCGCGAGGGTGTGAGCAACCGTGACCTGGACGCCCGGCTGAGCCTCGAGGCCAACGCCCAGCATCGTCTGGACCTGGACGCCAGCTTCAGCCGTCAGGGCAACATCTACACGGGCGACACGCAGAACACCAACAACTACACCACGGCGCCCAACGGTCAGCTGGCCCCCACCGCGCGCCGCGTGCAGGAAGCACTGGGCAGCGAGACCAACCGGATCTACCGCAGCAACTATGCACTGACGCATACCGGCCGGTATGAAGGCGGTGCATCGTCCTCGGCCTACGTGCAGCACGAGATCACCCGCAACGAGCGGATGGACGAAGGCCTCGGCCGGCGGTACCGAAGGGCTGTTCTCGACCGGAAACTTCAGCACCGCCCACCTCAAGAGCACCACCCTGCACGGCGAATACAACCAGCCGGGCAAGTGGGGCAGCCTTTGACCACGTGATCACGCTGGGCCTGGAAGGTGTCCACCAGAGCTTCAACGACCCGAACTCGGTGTCGCAGGCCACCACCGAAGGCGGGACCATTGCCGGACTGGCCAGCACGGGCCGCAGCAGCAAGATCAGCGCCAAGATCTACTCGGTCTTCGTCGAGGACAACATCGAGCTCACGCCCGAAACCATCCTGACGCCGGGCGTGCGCTTTGACCACCACAGCAAGGCCGGCAACAACTGGAGCCCCTCGCTGAACCTGTCGCACAACCTCACGCGCGAAATCACCCTGAAGGCCGGTGTGGCCCGGGCCTACAAGGCGCCCAACCTGTATCAGCTCAACCCCAACTACCTGCTGTACAGCCGTGGTATCGGCTGCTGGGGCGGCGGTGGCTCCTGCTACCTGCGGGCAACAGCAACCCTCGAGGCCGAGACCAGCATCAACAAGGAACTGGGCATCGAGCTGGCCAACGACACCCTCGTGGCCGGCCTGACCTACTTCCACAACGACTACCGCGACAAGATCGAGGCGGGCCACTCCGTCATCGGCAGGCCACCGGCGGCACGGGCCGTACCGCCAACGCCAGCATCTTCCAGTGGGACAACGTGCCCAAGGCGCTGGTCACGGGTCTGGAAGGCACGTTCAACTACAACTTCACGCCGCGGGTTGCCTGGACCAACAACCTCACCTACATGATCAAGAGCGAGAACAAGTCCACGGGCGAGCAGCTCTCGATCATTCCGAAGTACACGGTGAACTCGCGCCTGGAATGGAAGGTCACCGACGAGGCCAGCGTCTTCGGCACCGCCACCCTTCTACGGCCGGCAGAAGGCCAACAAGCTGGACTACCAGGGGCTGCCCGTGCAGGGTGAGGAAGCCCAGGGCCTGTCGCCCTACGCCCTGGTGGGTCTGGGCGGCAACTACGCCGTCAACCGCAACCTGAAGGTGGGCCTGGGTGTCGACAACATCTTCGACAAACGCCTGTTCCGCCGCGGCAATGCCATTGGCGTGAACAACCCGCGCACCATCTACGGTGCCGGTGCGGCCACCCACAACGAACCCGGCCGCACGTTCTACGTGACGCTGACGGGAACGCTGTGATGGCCTGAATCCACACCGTCGCAGGATCATGCCCCGGGCCGCATTGCTCAGGGCATCCAGAGCCCTGGGTCTTCCCGGCTTTTTCACAGAAGTCCATGAGAGCCGGAAAGCCCATGATCACATTACATCTGCTGAAGCAGTCTCGCGCGCTGCGTATCGTCTGGCTGCTGGAACCGTGCTTGGCCTGGAATATCGACTTGAACAATATGCCCGTCACCCGGAGACCCTGCTTGCACCGGATGAGCTTTAAAACCTTTCATCCGCTGGGCAAATCGCCCATCCTGGACGACAACGGCTTCATTCTGACCGAAAAGCGGTGCCATCACCGACTACCCTCATCCAGACCTATGGCGGCGGACGCCTGATGCCCGCACCAGGCAACCACGACTACTGGCAATATCAGCGCTGGCTGCACTACGCCGAGGCGTCACTGATGCCGCTGATGCTGCTAGGGCTAGTCTTTCGCAAGATCGATGAAGCCCCCATGCCATTCTTCGTCAAGCCCATTGCCCGCAAGATCACAGGCAACACACGACACAACTTCATCGACCCTCAGACTTCACCGCATCTGGGGCCATGTGGATGAATCGCTGAAGGGCAGGGCCTGGATCCTGGGCGACGACATCACCGGCGCGGACATCATGATGAGCTATCCCTGCAGGCTGCCGCCGCGCGCGCTTCGGACTGGATGCCTATCCCAACATCCGTGCCTATCTCGCCCGCATCGAGGCGGATCCCTGCCCTATATTCGGGCGGTGAAGAAAGCGGGCACCAGTCAGCTGGTCTGAACCCCGTATCCAGGACACCCGTCCGATCATCGGAAGGCGGCACGGGAAAGCCTGGCTCACGTGCTGGCCTGGCAATCGGAGAGGATCATCCTGGCGCGCAGCCGCTGCCATGACACGAACGGCGCAGAAGAACTGCGCCGCGCGTTCCGATGGCTAACCAGACAATCAGCCCGCAAAGTAGAACCCGTCATCGGGCAGCTTGCCGCCCACCAGACCAGGCTGCATCTCCAACAGCTGCTGGTAGAAGAACTCCAACTCGGGCCGTGCCTTGCTGGCCACCACCATCTCGGATCGGTCGGCCCGGATGGCGTCGGCAATACCCTCCGGGGTCAGCATCTCGATGCGCCGAGCCACGATCTGGCCGCACTCGTCCGGCTGGTCTCGCACCATTGCTGGGCTTCTTCGCAGGCCTCTTCAAAGCGCCGGGCCAGTGCCGTGTTGCCCAGCTGGCTGCCCAGCATCACGATGCCGGCCTGCGGCATGCGCGGTGCGCGATTGAAGACACGGCCCCATTCCTCCTGCAGGCTGACGCTGCGATAGAGGCTGGGCGCCACGACGCTGATGGGGAAGGACTGGCTCTTGCGCAGGCCCACGGCCACGGCCGGATCGGCCAGCAGGGCATTGTCGGCACGCCGGGTGATGAGCAGCTGCATTGCATCCAGCGGCGAAGCCACATAGCGCAGTGTCATGTCCTTGTCGGGATCGATGCCCTGCTTGCGGCACAGCAGCCGGAACAGCGCGTCCGGCATGTCGCCCCGGAAGGGCATCACCACTTCCTGCCCCTTGAAATCGGCCAGCGTCTTGAGGCCGTCACGGCGGGCCACCATCCAGAGGATGCCCCAGATGCCGATGTTCATCTGTTGCAGCTTGAGGCCACGGTTGTAGAGGTTGGCCGACAGGTTGCTGGGCATGGCCAGGAAATCGGCTTCACCCTTCAGCGCCATGGCGCGCAGCTGGTCGGGCGTGCGCCAGCTGATGAATTCCACCTTCTCGGCCACGTCGGCCAGCAGCCCTGCATCGACGATGCGGATGAGCGGGTTGCTGACGGTGGCAAAGGGGCCGGCCAGCACCAGGCGGGGAATCTTCTTCGTGCCAACGACGGCCGGTGCCGCCGGGAAGCCGCGCTGCCCGAGGCAGCGGCCGATCCTGCGGAAGCCCCCGCCGCATTCGCGGCCGGGGCGGATCCAGGCCTGCGCGGCAGCGTCGGCTGCAGCACGTGCCCAGCCGGGCAGGGTGCTGCCGGCCAGCAGGGCGGCACCGCCCAGCAGGGCGCGGCGACGTGTGCCCATGGGCGTGCGGGTCACCAATACTTTCTTGCTCATGTTCTTCCACGATCTGGAAAAAGGTGCGGCCCTGCAGGAACGGCGGCTTGCCCCCGTCAGGATGGCGATGCGCCGGCGTCCCTGCGGACCCGCCCTTGAAATGTCGATGCCTCCGGATCCATCCTGGGCACCTGAGATTCCCAGGAGCCCCGGAATGTTTCCGGTGCCGGGGTATCAGAAGCTGCCTTGCCACGACACCAGCAGGCTGCGGCCCGGTGCGAGCAGCTCGCGCCCGGTCAGCCCTTCGGCCAGGTGGTCATGGTAGCGCTTGTCACCCACGTTGCGGACGGCCAGCCGCACCGACTGTTGGGGGCGAACTGCCAGGTTGCACCCACATCCACCAGCGCGTAGCCGGGGTGGGATCCTCGCCACCGCGCGTGAAGCGCGTGGCCACCCGCTTCTGGCGCTTGACCAGCGTCCAGTCGGCATCCAGCATCCACTGACCGTTCAGGCGCCAGTCCCAGCCCAGGGCCAGGCGGTCGGCCGGCATCTGGAAGAGCGGCTCGTTCAGGTCGTCGTTCTCGCCACGCACCATCGACCAGCTCGCCCGCAGCCAGTGGTCGGCCAGTGCCCGCCAGCGCAGGCCGGCATCGGCCCCGTCAGCGTCACGTGGCCCAGGTTGAGGTTCTGCTTGCAGGCAGCGGCATTGACCTGGCTGCAGGCCGCCACCGCAGCCTGACCAGTCAGCTCCATGCCGGTGATGTAGTCGTTGATGCGGCTGCGATAGACCGAGACCGTGTACTCCAGCCGCTCGTTACGCCCCTTGAGACCCAGCTCGATCTGGGTGGCCGTCTCAGGTGAGATCTTCGGGCTGCCGGCATAGTAGAAGCCGTGCTGCGCGGACCGGACTGATAGCGCTCGCGCAGGTCCGCCGCACGGAAGCGCGCGCGAGACATTCAGATAGGGGACGCAGCAGCGGGCTGATCTCGTAGACCGCCCCCTGCTGGCCGAGGTGGCACCGTCGCTGCGATCCAGCCCGGTGGTGACGCGGCCATTGTTCATGGAAGCTGCCTTGCCTTTCACCCGGTCATGGCGCAGGCCGGCCAGCACGTTCAGCGGGCCGAAATGCATGTCGTCCTGCACGTAGACGCCCAGTGCCTGCACCTGACCATCCCGGAACGGATTGGTGGGGGTGTACTGGGCAAAGGTGGGGGCGTGGCCTGACGGCTGTCGGGGTTGGCCCGCATCCGCCACAGGTTCACGCCTGCCGACAGCAGGTGCTCCGGATGCACCTCCCAGTCGGTCTTCACGTCCAGACCATCGGTGGAAAAGGTCACGTCGGTGAGGGCCAGGTCACGGCCCAGGCCATTGGCGTGACCGTAAATGGAGCGCTTCATTTCCTGGCGGTAGACGCGCACATCCAGGTTCATCGGCACGCTGCCCGAACCCTGCAGGCTGTAGCCCACCTCATAGAGGCGCCGGTACTGGCGCGGCGAATGGAAGGTGACGCTGCCCACCCGCGGGTTGGCGTGCGGACGTGTGCCGGCCGGATACCAGAGATCCTTGTCTTCCTGGTTCTGCACCGATGCCCGCAGCTGCTGGCTGCCGTCGATGCGGAAGCGGTACTGGCCGATGAATCCCTGCGACTTGTAACCGGTGCGGGCCACCTTGCCGTCGGGCGAGTGGTAGTCGTTGTGATGCGCCAGCGAAGCACCCAGCATCAGCGCATGGTCCTCGGTGGCGGCGTTGAGCACGGCGGCACCATTCCAGCCACGGCTGGCAGAATCGAAGCCTGCAGTGCCGCGCGCCCTGCAGGCCGGGCTTAGCGCGCCTGCGGCAGCTGCACGTCAATGACACCGCCCAGGGCGCCGGTGCCGTACAGCACCGAGGACGGCCCCTTGACCACCCTCGACACGCTCGGCCAGCCCCAGCGACATGAACGAGGCCACGGCCCCCTATCGGCTGCGCCGAGTTGAAGCGCATGCCATCGACCAGCAGCACGATGGAATCGCGCTTCAGGCCGCGAATGACCGGGTTCTGCCCCTGGGCACTATCGCTGTTGACCGAAAGGCCCGGCTCGTTTCTCAGCGCCTCACCCACGTTCTGCAGCCTGGCGGCGCGACAGCTCGTCACGTCCCACCACGGACGTGGCCATCGGCGTGCTCTCACGCTCGGCGGCGTAGCCCTTGGCGGTGACGGTGACACCCGGCAGGGTGGCATCAGGTCGTGCACGCGTCTGGGCGGTCGCAACCGGCTGCACTTCTTCCTGGGCCAGCCCCGCCCCATGCCATCCAGCCAGGCAGGGGCCCAGCGCCAGCATCACGGCACGCCATGCCCAGCGCCCTGCCCGCAGCCGGAGCCGCGCAAGACCCTCGTGCGGCAAAGCGCATCGGGTTCTCGGTTGTACTCATCCTGTATCTCCTTGTAACGATCATCATGAAAACCGTTGTGCGGATGTCCACCGAGCCTTGCATCCGTCCGGAAGGCCACCAGCCATGCCTCGAACCTCGCCGCCCCGTGTTGCCCGGGCGATCGGCGATCCTCCGTCGAAGTCGCGCCCCTGATGCACGCCCTCCCGGACGCGGCCCAACCGTGGACGGCCACCGGGAAGGCCGCCGCATGGCGGCGGACAGCGTCTCCTGGACAGGGAAGGGCGCTTCATGAACGCCAAAAGCATCCGCATCTCATTCCCATTATCAGACAAGGAAAAAGGCAAGTAAATTGACAATTGGCAAATCTCTGAAATATGGCCGCTCCGTCGTTGCCTTTAGCCTCCCTGGGTTCGCACAGCCGTGCAGCACAGGCTCTTTCCGGGCCAGGAAAGCAGCCTTCGTCATCACGTCGTTTCGCCGAATGTCGCAGCGACAATTGCGGGAATCTGCAGGACAAATTCTGTGTACTGGTGCATCATTCGGTTTTTCCGGGTTTCATCGTGTTCCGAAAATATCTCGCACCGATAGGCCCTGAATTTCGGGAGAATTGACATTTTTTTGGCAATAGTCATTGCTACTGCCGATAAATCTCTTTTTCTACAGCAATTCATCAGAAAACAAACTGCACCCACAGGCCTTTCAGAATATTTCCGCGCGGCGCCCGGCCCACGCTTTCCTTCCGTCCTGCGAGAAATCGGCATCGATCGATCCGCAGCGGCATTACCGTGACGGCCGGCTTGTCAACGAAGTCTCGATGAGGAGCAACATGAATCAGGGGGAAATGGATCACCAGTCGGCAGCGGACCAGTCGCGCGCCGGTCTGGCCATTTTGTTGCTCTTTGGGCCGGGCCATGCCCCTGGCTCGTCTTTTGCCGTCGCCACGCTGGGCTCGACTCCCTGCCGGAGCAGCTCAATCCCACGCCGGGCTCGGCTGGGCTGGCTGGCGGCCAGTTACTTCTGCCGGCGGCACTGCTGTCGGCCCAGGCCGTTCACTTCGTGCAGAAGCGGGGCACGCGCCAGGGCCTGATCGTCGTGTTCCTGATCACGGCGGCCGCGCTGCTGGTGACCCTCGGCCCCTGCTGGGGCTGGGCGGCGCCTGCGTGGGCATGGGCCCTGGGGGCATGGCCCCTGTCACTGGCGCAGCCCGCCACCCGGCTGGCCGCCATGGCGCATGCCGACGTCGCGGCACGCCCGCTGGTGATGTTCATGGCCCAGGCCGGGCTGCCGATGGTCGCCATTCTGGGCGGCGTCGTGCTGCCGCCGCAGGCCGGCTACCGCGGCTGGCAGGCTGCGCTGCCCACCTGGGTGCCGGTGGCCCTCTTTCTGGTACTCGCTGGTCCGCGTCTGATTCCGTCCGACGACCGCAACGACAGCGTGCTGCCCCGACAGACCCCGAACGAGGCCAGCCAGCAGCCCCCGGCTGCTGGCAGCTGTCGATGCCCTGGTCGGGCTGGTGTTCTCATGCTGCGCGCTCTGGCTGGGCATGTATGCCCATCTGCTGGCCATGCCGGCCAACGGCATCACGGCACTGATGGTCAGCCTGGGCGGGGCAGGGCTGGTGGCCCTGGGACTGGCCGCCAGCATGGAAGGACGGGTCGAACGCCCGGAGTGGCTTCCCGGCGCATTGCTGCTGGCGCTGCCGCGGCGGTGCTTCTGCTGCCTCTGGCCAGCCAGGAGCAGCGCTGGCCCCTGTGGCTGGCAGTAGCCGGCATCGGCTTCACGCTGTTTGCCCTGTCATGAATTGCTGGTGGCCCGTCTGCTGCTGGCCCCGGAAGCGCCCATGACGTCCGAGCTGTTGGTCGGTATTGGCGAAGCAGCCATGACCAGCGCCCATCCGACCTCCGCCCTTTTCCGCCACACAGGTTCCTCCCCTGACCACCAGTCAGCCGGACGCCCCATCCACCGACTCGACACCTTTACGCCCACCGAGGATCCCGGACCGTTTCCTCCACGCTGGGCGGGCCGATACCGAACGACACGGCCAGCGCCACGGTGACGGCAGACACATCGACCTTCCCGCCCACCGCCACCTTCGCCGCCACCTCGGCCTTCCTGACCTCGACGATGCAGCTCTCACCCGAGGCTGCGCAGCCCGAGGCACCGGCCGCACAGTCCCCCGAGCCCGACAGCCGGTTCTTCTCGCCCATCACGGGCGGAACCCGGGTCAAGCACAACCCACTCGATACGCGCGCGCGCCCAGCCCGGCCCCCGAGGTCCCTGCAGGACCCGCCCGAGGCCGTGGCGCCCGCCAGTGCCCCGCCATCAGGCCCCACGATCAGCGCGGCGACTGCGCCGGATGATGCACTGGAAGACGGGATCGAGGAGCCCGGATTCGAGTCCGAAGATGGCGAGATTCCGCTGCCGGAAGGGACGGTGCCGCCTGCGCTGCTGGCCGAGAACACCAACCGTCTCACCTCGGTCACGCCCAATCCGGCCATCACGCAGCTCATCACGGCCCATTTTCTGGTGGGGCAGCCGGTCCGCTAGTCCTGGGCTTCATGACGGGCAGCCCTGTCCGGGTTCGGCTTTTCTGGTACCTGCTGGCCGTCCTGCTGGTCCTGGCCGGTGCGCTTTACCTGGTGCCGAAGCATCACCGCGGCGTATAGCGCCAAAAAGGCCTAACATTGCGACTGTCTGCTTTCATCCCGATGAGGACGGCTCGCCATGAAAAACCTTCCCGCCTCCGAAGGACAGCCTCTTCTACGATGCCATGAAGCCACTGTCCTTCGACGTGGTTTTCGGTCCAGTCCCAGGTGGTTCTACGGGCGGGTGGGCAACAACGTGGCCACCCCGTGCTGCTGCGTGCCGGTCTGGAAGTGGCCATCGTGCCCACCGTGGTGTTCAGCAACACGCCCCACTATCCCACCATCCACGGCGGCTGCATTCCTGACGACTGGTTTGCCGGCTACCTGTCCGATCTGAAGGCCCGGCGCGCGCTGTCCCAGCTGCGTGCCGTGCTGGTGGGCTATCTGGGCGGTCCCAGCCAGACCGCCATGCTGGCCCAATGGCTGCAGCCACTGCGCGAACAGTACCCCGGCCCTGCTGGTCGTCGCGGATCCGGTGATGGGTGACGAGGACAGCGGCATCTACGTGGCCAAGGGCATGGTGGACGGCCATCTTCAGCACCTGATCCCGCAATCCACAGGGCTCACCCCCAACGGCTTCGAGCTGCGCTATCTGACCAGCATGCCCGTGGACACCATCGACCAGGTGATTGCAGCGGCCCGCACGCTCATCCGGGGTAACACCCACTGGATCGTCGTCACCAGCGCGGCGCCCCAGGACTGTCCCGAGGACGAGATCCAGCTGATTGTCGTCACGGCCGACGGGGCCGAGCGCATCCGGCACCGCCGCGTCGACAGCGTGGTCAAGGGCACGGGAGACCTGTTCAGCGCCACACTGACGGCCTGCCTGCTGGCCGACCAGTCACTGAACGAAGCAGCCAGTTTCTCAGCCAACGTGGTGATGCAGGCCCTGCAGTACACGCGTGACGCCGAAAGCGGCGAGCTGCTGCTGCCCCGGGAATGGGGCGTGCCCAGCTTCCAGAAGTAGACCGGCGGGTCAGCGGTAGTCCCGCGAGGCACCGGTGGCCAGCTGCCCCAGCAGGGGGCTCAGGTCGTGCAGCCGGCGTGCAATCAGGTGGCGCACGCCGTCGACCACTTCCCAGCGTCCATCGATGGCCAGTAGCCGGCTGCCCACCAGCACCCGTCGGCTGCGCACCGCCAGGTCCTGCCAGACCACCACGTTCACCGTCCCCCATTCGTCCTCCAGCGTCACGAAGGTGACGCTGCTGGCCGTGGGCGGCCGCTGCCGCATGATCACCAATCCGGCCGCCCGCACGCCGCGCCCATGGGGAAGGCTCTGCAGGGCGCGGCTTCCAGACAGCGTCTTTCCTGAAGTTGTGGCCGCAAGAGCGCCAGCGGGTGTGTCCTCAGGCTGAAACCCCTGCGAACGATAGTCGGCCAGCAGCCCCTGGGCGACCGAGGGAGCGGGCAGGGCCACGGGCTGCTCCTGCGGTGACTGTGCAAACAGCGGCGTAGGCTCCTCCACGCCGGCCACCGCCCAGTGCGCGGCGTGACGGTGGGCCGTCAAGGCCTCAGCGCACCGGCTTCGGCCAGCAGGCCGGCCTCGCGCGCATCCAGCCCGGCCCGGTGGCAGAGATCGGCCACATCCCAAAAGGCACGCCAGGGCCCTTCAGTACCCCCCCGCGCCAGCCGGGCCGCCACGATGCGCCGCGCAGCGGCCTCGCTCAGCCCATGCACCTGCCGGAAGCCCAGCCGCAGGGCCGGCTGGGCACCACCCGGCTCACCCCTCCAGCGTGTTGTCCCAGTGGCTGTGGCGCACGTCCACCGGCCGCACGGTCACCCCGTGGCGGCGGGCATCCTGCAGCAGGCTGCTGGCCGAATAGAAGCCCATCGGCTGGGAATTGAGCAGCGCGCAGATGAAAGCGGCGGGCTCGTGACGCTTGAGCCAGCAGCTCACGTAGGTGATCAGCGCGAACGCACAGGCATGGCTTTCCGGAAAGCCATAGTTGGCAAATCCCTTCAGCTGCTCGAAGATCCGCTCGGCAAACGCCAGGCTGTAGCCGCGTTCCTGCATGCCGCCCACCAGGCGCTGGCGGTGGATCTCCAGGTCACCGTGACGGCGCCAGGCCGCCATCGAGCGCCGCAGATGGTCAGCCTCGCCCGGAGTGTAGCCGGCGGCGACAATGGCCAGCTTCATGGCCTGCTCCTGAAAGAGCGGCATACCCAGCGTGCGCTCGAAGACCCCGCGCAGCGCCTCGGATGGATAGTTGACCGGCTCCAGCCCCGACGACGGCGCAGGTATGGATGCACCATGTCGCCCTGGATGGGGCTGGGGCGGACAATGGCCACCTGAATGACCAGATCGTAGAAGCAGCGGGCCGCAGCCGCGGCAGCATCGACATCTGGGCACGGATTCGATCTGGAAGACGCCCACGGTGTCGGCCGCACTGATCATGTCGTGGTGGCGTCATCATCGGGCGGGATGGTGGCCGGTGTCAGATGACGGCCGCGGTGCCGTGCCAGCAGCGCCAGCGTCTTGCGCACGCAGGTCAGCATGCCCAGCGCTAGGGCAATCCACTTTCAGCATGCCCAGCACGTCCAGGTCGTCCTTGTTCCACTGGATGATGGTTCGCGCTGGCATGGCCAGCATTCTCGATGGGCACCAGACGGGATAGCGGGCCGTCGGAGATCACGAACCCGCCCACGTGCTGCGACAGGTGCCGGGGATGGTCGCGCAGCGCTTCCACCAGATGCAGCAGCTGCTGCATCAGCGGCGTGGCCGGATCGAAACCGGCCTCCGCCAGCCGGTCGGTCACGTCGTCGCCATAGCCACTGCGCCCGAAACAGGCGCCGATGGCCGTGACCTGATCGGGCGGAAAGCCCAGTGCCCGGGCCACGTCAGCGCCGCGCTGCGCCCCCGGTAGCAGATGACATTACTGTCAGCGCCGCCCGCGCCCGACCATACTTGCCGTAGATGTACTGAAAAGACCTCCTCGCGGCGCTCGTGCTCGAAATCCACATCGATGTCGGGCGGCTCGTTGCGCTCGCGGCTGATGAAGCGCTCGACCAGCACCTGCATCCGGGAAGGGTCCACCCTCGACGATGCCCAGAACAAAGCAGACGGCCGAGTTTGCAGCCGAACCACGCCCCTGGCAGAGAATGCCCTGGCTGCGTGCAAAGCGCACGATGTCGTGAACCGTGAGGAAGTAGGGCTCATAACCCAGGTCGGCAATCAGCGCCAGCTCATGCTCGACCAGCCCGACAACCCGTTCGGGCGCCCCCTGCGGCCAGCGCCAGCGCAGCCCTTCCTCGGCCAGGTGGCGCAGCCATGAGGTGGGTGTGTGCCCCTCCGGCACCAGTTCCTGCGGATAGCGGTACTGCAGGCTGTCCAGCCTGAAGGTGCACCGCCCTCGCAATCTCCAGCGTCTCGGGCCAGCAGCGCCGGCGGATAGATCCCGGTCAGCGCCTCGCGGCGGCGCAGATGGCGCTCGCCATTGCGGAACAGCCAGCCGCCAGCCTCGGTCAGCGGCCGCCGATGGCGCAGCGCCGTCAGCGTGTCCTGCAGCGCCCGGCGGCGCTTCAGGTCCATGTGCACGTCGCCAGCAGGCCACCGGCGTCAGCCCCGTCTTCTGCGCCAGCGCCAGCAGATGCCTCAGCACGGCCGCATCGTCGCGGTCACGATGCAGCTCCACCGCCAGCCAGGCGTGGGGGAAGGTGCGACGCACCCAGGCGGCCCGCTCCAGGGCGTGCCGGTCTCCGCCTGATTCGGGGACGGCAGGGGCCTCGTCGTCCATCCCCTTGGCCCCCCAGCCCATCCAACCCATCCAGCGCGTCGGCCTGCAGCTCGTCCGGGATGCGGCGTAGGCAGCCACAGACAGAGCAGCCCGGAAAGATCCAGCCCGGGGCGGGTGAAGTCCTCGCGCGTGAGCCGGTAGCAGCCCTTGCCGGCGGCGCGCCGTCCGGTGGTGATCAGGCTGCACAGTGCCTCATAACCGGCCTGATCCTGCACCAGCAGCACGAAACGGGTTCCATCGACCAGCCGGAATTCGCTGCCGACAATGAGCGGCACACCCGTCTTCCGGCTGGCCTCGAAGGCGCGCACGATGCCGGCCAGCGAGCACTCGTCGGTGATGGCCAGCGCCTGGTAGCCGCAGGCCCGGGCGCGCTCGAAGAGCTGCGCCGCACTGGACGCCCCCGCAGGAAGGTGAAGTCCGACAGACAATGCAGCTCGGCATAGGCCGGCGGCGGCGTGGCCATGCCGGCATCGGCATCCCTGCCCGGCAGCCCGTGCGCCGGCGCATTCCCGCACCGCCTGCCAGTCAGGCGGCCGGATGGGCGCCTTGGCGGTTGCTGGAGGTGCATCGCCCTCCGTCATGCAAAACCACCCGTGCAGCATCCAGGGTCCGTGCTGACCCACGGCCGAGAATGCCCAGGCCAGCTGACCATTGGCCAGGCGCAGCACGTAATAGTCGCGTTTCAGGTCGCCACCGTCCCACCAGCCGGACTCCAGGCGCTCCGGTCCGCCAACGACCTCGGCCACCGGCTGGGTGAGCGGACGCGGCTCGGGCAGCATCCAGCCGGGCCGGGCAGGCCAGCCGGGCAGTCGCTCTGGCGTGCGCCTGCCCGCATCACGGCCGCCCCCCGTCCGTGGAGGCCCCTCACGATCTTCTTCCAGGCATGCTCGGGGCGCGGATCAGGGCCACCGGCGCCACCCCATATACCGCATCCTCGCCCAGCCGGACGCGCAGGCGCTCACGCAGCTGCCCCCCAGCCCTCGGCACGCCCGGTACGGGCATCGAACAGGTCACGACCCGGCGGCTGCAACGGCTGCAGGTCGCGGGCCACCAGACGCAGCCCCACCACCGGCCGTTCCAGCACCACGGCCTCCAGCCGGCTGCGCAGCAGCTCGAAGAGCGCAGCCCCGTCATGTTCCGGGGCCAGCAGTCGCAGGCGCAGCGGCGTCGTGTCCGGCGCCGCCTCGTCAGACGTGCGTCGCGAACCGCGCCTCATGGTCCAGCCACACCGTCAGCTGCTGCACGCCCCGGATGCGCCGCGCCAGAAAGGTCGCCAGATCCATCACCAGCCGACGCAGCGGAAACATCAGCGGCTGGTGGTCGGTCACGCCATACCCAACTCCAGCCGCATGTCGAAATGCTCGGGCGGCTGGAACAGGGTCAGCGGCGGCTGCCGCTGGCCGCGCAGCTCGTCCAGACAGTGCAGCAGGGATTCACCGAAGCGCCGCCGCAACCCGTCGGCCGGCATCTCGAAGACCTGCTGCAGCCGCCGGATGCCCAGCCGGTGCAGCAGCTCGCCGGCGCCATCGGGCAACCCGGCACGACGCACCGGCACCCGGGCCAGCAGGGACTGCAGCCGTGCACTATCGGGGCCTGCAGGCCATCCTGCAGCCAGGCCAGCAGATGAGCCGCCTGGGAAAGGGGGCCAGCGCAATGCGATGGCGGAACTGCAGATCCGACAGCTCGCACCGCAACCGTTCCTCGAAGGCAGGCCACCCGCCCATCAGCCCCAGGCTGCTGCCCACCTCCAGCACGAGCGCCTGCGGCCAGGCCGCGCAGACCTGATGGCTGAAGCGATAGGCCCAGGCCGCCAGCCACTGCCGCCAGCGCGGCAGCGCCGCGGCATCATGGGGCAGGGCGATGAAATCGGCATGAATGGCACGGGCCACGGTCAGCTTCTGGCCGACCCGCAGCCCGCACCGTGCGGCAGCCGCATTGACGGCCACCAGGCTGCGGCATGTGGCAGGACCATCCACCAGCACCAGCGGTGCCTCCGGATCAGGCTGGCTGCGCCGAACCACGTCCAACGCCAGCTCCGGCAAGGCAATGCAGGCCCACAGCATGACTCAGACCGCCGGCAGGGCAATGGGACGGGCAGGCACCGCGCCGCCCCGGCATTTCAGGACCTGCAGCCCGCCATCGGGCAGCAGCTGCAGCCGCAGCGCGGCCGGCGAGGGCAGGGGGCATGGCGCACGGAACGCAGGGCCACGCCCAGCGCCTGCCCATGGTCGGCGGCCACCTGCAGCCGGCGCAGCGCCGCATGACTGGCTCCCTCGGGCCAGCCCAGCACGGCCGCACAGCTGCCCGACCGCAGGCACTGCTCGAAGGCCCAGAGCGCATCGGCCGGCTCGGGGCATGGATGATCTCCAGCCGGGACAGCAGGACGCCCTGCCCGCTGCCAGGCAATGGCACAGGGCACGAAGGGTGGCGCCACCAGCACCACCCGGCCACCGGCCTGCGACAGTCGCGCCAGCATAGCTGCCAGCAGCCGCAGCTCGGACAGCCCCTGGCGCCGGTGACAGCACCTCGGACAGCGAGGCGGCTGGCCATCCTCCCAGCGGCAGGGCCGCATCCAGCGCCCTGATGCCCGTGGCAATGCCGGCAGCCAGCGGCAGCGGTGCCGCCTGCCATTGCCAGACCTGCCGCCCCGCCAGCAGGCTGGCCAGCGTGACCGGCGAGGCCGGGGCAGGGTCCGACAGGGATGCCGCAGCCTGAGACGTGGCAATCATCTGTCCCATGGGAAGACCCCCACTCAGGGACGGCGCAGCAGGCCGCAGTAGATGCCCTCGATGGCGAAGTCTTCCCAGGGGAAGGATCGATGGGCACATGCCGGGCATTGCGCGGCAGCAACCGCACCTGGCCATTGTGCTGCCAGAGCCGCTTGATGGTGATGCCGCCATCGACCCGGGCAATGACGATCTGGCCGTGCAGCGCCTGCGGCGTGGCCTTGCCGGCCACCAGGTCACCGTCAAGGATGCCGTCGTCGATCATTGAATCCCCTCGCACGCGCAGCAGGAAATCGGGCCGGGGCGAGAACAGCCAGCGGTCGATCTTCAGGTGACGCTCGATGCGGTCTCCGGCGAGGATCGGCTGACCGGCCGCCACCCGTCCCACCAGCGGCAGTCGCAGGGTGTCGGCTTCGTCATCGCCTGCTTCATCCCGTCCTGCATCCGCGCCCGGCAGGGGCCGCCTGCAGCAGCCGGATGCCCCGCGCCCTTGCCGGGGCTGAGTTCGATGAGCCCACGCGCCGCCAGCGCCTGCAGGTGCTTGGCCGCCCCGGCGGGACTGGCCCAGCCGAAGGCGTGCATCAGTTCGTGCAGGGTAGGGGGCAGGCCATGGGTCTGCAGATGCCGGTGCAGGAAGTCCAGCACCTGACGCTGACGTTCGGTGAGTGCTCGCATGGTGTAAATTATTACACCAATATCTCCCCGACGTCATCCTTCATCAGGGCGACCTCCTCATCGCGCGCGCCCACGGCCGGGTGCGGTGCATCGGGCGGCAGCTTCTGCAGCCAGTCATCCAGTGCCTCCACCGCCATCGGCCGGGCCAGCAGGTAGCCCTGCAGCTCGTCGCACTGCAGGACCAGCAGGATGTCGCGCTGCCCCTCGGTCTCCACGCCCTCGGCCACCACCCGCAGTCCCAGCTGATGGGCCAGCTGGATCACCGCACTCACGATGGCCTGCGCATCCGGCCGCACCTCGATGTCGGCCACGAAGCTGCGGTCGATCTTCAGCTGCCGGGCAGGGTAGCTGCCGCAGGTAGCTGAGGCTGGAATAGCCGGTCCCGAAGTCGTCGATCGACAGGTAGACGCCGATGCGCGAGAGCGCCTCGAAGGCACGCTGGTGCTCTCGATGTCCTCCATCGCCACCGATTCGGTGATCTCGCACAGCAGCTGGCTGGGCATCACCTGGTAGCGGGCCAGGGCGGACTCGATGCGCGGCACCAGCTCCTCGGTGCGCAGCTGGTGGACCGACAGGTTGATCGCCACATTCATCGAAAGCCCCTCGTCGGCCCAGACGCGCATCTGGCGGCAGCTTTCCTCGATCACCCAGTTGCCCAGCCCGTTGATCAGCCCGAAGCGCTCGGCAATCGGGATGAAGACGTTGGGCCCCACCATGCCGCGCGTGGGGTGCTGCCAGCGCAGCAGCGCCTCCACGCCCTGCAGCCGTCCCCAGCCGGGCATCGATCTTGGGCCGATAGTGCAGCTGCAGCTCGCCGCGCTCCAGCGCGTGACGCATGGGTCCCGCTGCAGGCTCAGCTGATCCTGCAGCCCCTCGTTCATCCGCGACCTGAAAAAGCGCATAGGCATTGCCGCCGCCCGCTTGGCGGTGTACATGGCCGCATCGGCGTTCTGCACCAGCTTCAGGCGGTCGCCATGCTCCGGGTACAGCGCCACCCCTACCGATCCGGAAAGCGTCACCTGGTGGCCCTGAACCTCCAGCGGCTGCGCCAGCACCTGGATCACCCGGTTGGCCAGGCTGGGCGCAATCGGCCACATCCGAAACATCCTCGGCCAGCAGCACGAACTCGTCTCCGCCAATGCGGGCCACCGTGTCGCTGTCCCGCGTGGTCGTGCGCAACCGGCGGGCGGCTTCCTTCAGCACCTCGTCACCCACCGCGTGCCCAGCATGTCGTTGATCGGCTTGAAGCCGTCCAGGTCCACGAACAGCACAGCCACCTTGCAGCGGCTCGCGCCGTGCGCGGCTGTCATCATCACGGTCGTAACGCATCGCATCGCAGCAGCCGATCCTCGAAGAGCATCCGATTGGGCAGCCCGGTCAGCGGATCGATGAAGGGCGCGCCGGCGCAGTTCCCTCATTGGCCGATCTCCAGCTGCATGTTGGCCTCGTGAGCGCCTTTCGCCCCGCCGGAAAAAGAGCAGCAGCGCCACATGGGAGGCAAGGATGACGAGCAGCACCGAAGTCGCCACCACGCCGGAAAAGATGGAAATCAGGCAGGAATTCCAAGACGGGCTCACCCAGAGAGAGGATGTCGGTGTGGCGGCGCCATGCCGGCCGCCCACACGGATCGGCCCGAACATAAAGGAATACTCCAGCCTCACGCCCCCCATCCGCCTGCCGGCATCCCATGCCGACCGATGGCGCGCCGGCATTGACGACGACCCGGGCCGACCGGCCATCAAATCCCACCACAAAGGGGCCGAATCTGCCCCCGAAGACGACCCTGGCGGATAGACTAGAGGGTGTCGTGGAGCTTGACCGGGCCATGGCCTCACGGTGCGTCCCGTGACAGCCCATGGTCGGACGGCCAGACGCCATCCGGCACATGACGACCCAATAATCAGAATCCTGACCATACGGATCCCTTTCGCCAGCGAGCGACGTCGCACTCACCATCAGCCTGCTGTCCCTGGTCGCCATCCTGGGCCTTGGCATCGGTCACATCCGCCTGCGCGGCGTCAGCCTGGGCATCGGCGGGTGCTTTTTCGGCGGCATCATCGTCGGACACTTCCTCACCCGCCACACCTCGCGCTCAACGAGCACACGATGCACTTCATCCAGGAGTTCGGGCTCATCCTGTTCGTCTACACGATCGGGATCCAGGTGGGCCCAGGCTTCTTCTCCCTCGCTGCGCCAGAGCGGCTCTGCGTCTGAACGGCGTGGCCATGGCCATTGTCGGCCTGGGCGGCCTCATGGTCATCCTGCCGCACCTGCTGCTGGACATCCCGCCAGCCGTCATTCTCGGCATCTTCTCCGGTGCAGTCACCAACACGCCCTCATTGGGCGCAGGGCCAGCAGGTGCTGGCCGAACTCAGCAGGAGAGCAGCGCCGAAATCATGGCATGGGCTACGCCATCGCCCATCCGATCGGCATCCTGGGCATCCTGTTCTCCATGTGGTTCATCCGCATCGTGTTCCGCATCGACGTGAATGCCGAGGAACGCCAGTACGAGGAAAGCCTCTCCCAGCGCCAGCATGGCCTGGAGAGCTGCAACGTGCGCGTCACCAACACCAACCTCGATGGCCTGCGAGATCGCCGATATCCCCGATTTCGAGCGCCACGACGTGATGTATTCCGCGTCTCAAGCGCGGCGAGCAGTTCTTCATCCCGCGCGTGCACACCCGGCTGCAGATGGGTGACGCTGCGCACCTGGTCGGCAGCCCGGCCGCCCCTCAAGCGCATGCAGGTCATCATCGGCGTAACTGGCCAATGTCAGCACCTCCACCCGCACGGCCTACTGCTCGGTCCGTGCCGTCGTCACCAATGACGCCGTCATCAGCAAGAAGATCCGCCACCTCGACCCTGCAATCGCACTACGATGTGGTGATCTCCCGGCTCAACCGCGCCGGTGTCGAACTGGTTCCCACCGGTGGTATGGCCCCTGCAGTTCGGTGACGTGATCAACCTCGTGGGCCGTCAGGAAGACATCGACACCGTGATGGCCCCTGGTGGGCAACGCCCAGCAAGCTGCAGCAGGTGCAGATGATGCCCATCTTCATCGGCATCGGCCTGGGCGTGCTGCTGGGCTCCATCCCCCTACGTGCCGGGGCTTCCGGTGGCGCTCTGCTCGGCCTCCGGCCGGCGGCCCGCTGGTCGTGGCCATCATCCCGGCCCGCATCGGCAGCCCGCAAGCTCACTGTTCATGCCGCCCAGCGCCAACCTGGCGCTGCGCGAGATCGGCATCGTGCCGTTCCCTGGCCGTGGTGGGCATCAAGGCCGGCGGCCACTTCTTCCACACGCTGCTCAGTCAGGACGGCGTGTCCTGGCTGGGCTATGGCGCCATCATCACCATCGTGCCGCTGCTGGTCGTGGGCATGCTGGCTCGCGGCGTGGGCAAGATGAACTACCTGACGCTCTGCGGCCTGCTGTCCGGCGCGCCATGACCGATCCCCCGGCGCTGGCCTTTGCCAACGGCATCAAGGAAGACAGCGGCGCCCCCGCGCTGGCCTATGCCACCGTCTACCCGCTGGTGATGTTCATGCGCATCATCCTGCCGCAGCTGCTGGCCGTGCTGCTGTGGGCAGGAAGCTGAGGATCCGCTGACAGGGCAGGGCAAACACACCCCGGCATTCCGGAAAGCCCTGCCAGCCGGATCTGACTGAAAAGTCGTGAGCCCCACGGCCCACCTTCAGGGAGGAGGCACCATGTCCCGCTGGATCGACCACACCATCTGGTGGCATGTCTATCCCCTGGGCTTTCGCTGGGGCCCCCATACGCCCCACGCCCGAGGAACGGGCGCTGTCCCCTGGCTGGACCGCCTGTTGCCGTGGCTCGACTACCCGATCGAACTGGGTGCCAATGGCCCAGCCCTGGGGCCCATCTTCCAGTCCGAAAGCCACGGCTACGACACACTGGATTTCTACCGCATCGACAGCCGGCTGGGTGACGACGCCACCTTCGACCATCTGGCCCGCGCCTGCCAGGAACGCGGCATCCGCCTGATGCTCGATGGCGTGTTCAACCATGTGGGTGTCGGGCATCCGCGCTTTCAGGCCGCACCGGCGGGCAACGATCCCGCCGCCGAGGCCCCTGTTCCGCATCCACCGCACCGAAGCCGGCGTCCATTACGACGACTTCGAGGGCCACCAGGCGTTACCCGCCCTCAATCACGAATCCCCGGCCGTCGTCGATCGGGTGGTCGATGTCATGTGCCACTGGCTGCGACGCGGCGCCTCGGCCTGGCGTCTGGATGCCGCCTATGCCGTCAAGCCCGAATTCTGGGCCCAGGTGCTGCCACGCGTGCGCACCGAATTCCCCGACACCTGGTTCGTCGGCGAGGTCATACACGGCGACTATCCGGACATCGTGCGCCGCTCCGGCATGGACGCCGTCACCCAGTACGAGTTGTGGAAGGCCGCCTGGAGCGCGCCGCTGGAGGGCAACTTCTTCGAGCTGGACTGGTGTCTGAAGCGCCACAACGACTTTCTGGGCTGCTTCGTGCCGATGACCTTCATCGGCAACCACGATGTCACCCGCATTGCCAGCCGCATTGGCAACGACAAGGCCGCCCTGGCCGCCACCATCCTCTTCACCGTGGGGGGCATCCCGTCCATCTACTACGGCGACGAACAGGCCTTCCAGGGCATCAAGACCGACAGGGAAGGGGGCGATGACGAAGTGCGACCCGCCTTTCCCGACACGCCAGCGGCGCTGTCCCCCTGGGCGAACCCATGCGCCGGATCCATCATCGACCTGATCGGCCTGCGCCGCCGCAACCCCTGGCTGGTGAATGCCACCACCACGCCCATCCAGGTGGAAAAATCGCACCTACGTCTGCGACGTCAACGGCCGGGAAGGGCAGCGACTGAACGTTGCCCTGCGACTGGACCCCAGCCCGATGGCAGACATCCACGCCGCGGACGGCACGCATCTGCTGCATGTGGGGGCGTGAGGCGAAAGCTCGAGCCAGAGCCAGAGCCAGAGCCATGGAGCCAGAGCCAGAGCCAGAGCCAGAGCCAGAGCCAGCCAGAGCCAGAGCCAGAGCCAGAAACAGAAAGGCCGCCAACAGCGTGAGCTGGGCGGCCTTCGAAAACTGGAGCGGGAAACGAGTCTCGAACTCGCGACCTCAACCTGGCAAGGGTTGCGCTCTACCAACTGAGCTATTCCCGCGAAGAGATGAAATTATGGCACAAAAAGATGCGGTGTGCAAGCGTCTGATCATGTCGTGTCGCAAAAATGAAACGATCAGGCGCTTGCCTTCAGCCCGCTTGCTGCAGGGCTCACCGGCGCCAGCACTTCCATCAGCAACCGCTTGCAGGGCACGGAGCCGCGCCTGTGAAACCGGCGCACCATCACCGGCCCCGAACAGGACCTGCTGCATCAGCCACAGCGCACCGGGCATCGTTCCGAAGAAATAGTCCTCGTTGCTGAAGTCGCTCGGATCAGACCCCTCTCGATGCAGAGATCCAGGAAGCGGCGATCACCAAAGAGACTGCGCTCCAGCATCCGCCGGGCCCATTGCTGCACCATTATCGGGGAATGCGCCCGCTTTCGGTCATCAGCAGCCGGAAGGCCGCCACCGCACGCGGGTCGCTCAGCTGGGCGTAGATGCGGTCCAGATAGCAGTCCAGCAGCTCGGACAGCGAGACAGCCTCCGCACCTTCAAGCAGGGCCTCGCAGTGGTGGCCTCCCAGGGCAGCAGCAGCATGCTCAGCATGCCTCGAAGACTTCTTCCTTACCGCCGTAATGCGCATAGATACCCGACTTGGAGATGCCCGCACGCATGGCGATGCGCTCCAGCGATGTGGCGGCAAATCCTCCGATCGAGAACTCCTCGACGGCGGCCTCCAGGATCTCGCGCTTGCGCTCGGCAGAGCGGCAGATAGCGCCGCTTGCCCCCGGGCGGTTGCCATCGTTTGCAGGGAACGCTCGGCCAATTCATCCTCCTCTTGCATGGTCGGTCGACCTCATCATCTGGCTGGAAATCTCGTGGCCGGGCACACGCACTGACCGTTGCCTTCCCCCTGAAGCCCTGCCGGGGCCAAGCGCTGATTCTACTGTGATGGCATGCCCTCAAACCGCCAATACTGCCAGAAATGTACCCACCCCTGCTATAAAAAGTGGCATGACATGGGCAGATTGCAAAGGCTTGACGATTGCATTGCTCCATCTCACCGACAGGCATCGTCGCTCGGCCGATGGGCATTGCCCCAGTCGCACATCGCGTCCAGGATGGGAATCAGCGAGCGCCCACGCCCGCTCAGCGCGTATTCCACCTTCGGTGGCACCTGCGGATACTCGGTACGCACCACCAGCCCGTCGCGCTCCATCTCCTTCAGCGTGCTGGCCAGCGTCTTGTAGCTGATCGAGCCGATCCGTCGCTTCATCTCGTTGAAGCGCAGCGTCGTGTTCCGGTTCAGCCAGAACATCACCACCATCTTGTACTTGCCGCCGATGAGCGAAAGGGTATAGCCGAAGCCGGTATCCTCGACGGACTGGATACCGGCCCGGCAGGGGGTATTCAGCATGGAACACTTACCTTCGGGAAAGTATCTGGCATGAAAGTGCGTACTGTTCAGGCCCTTTCAGGAATTGTATGCTGCAGCGCATCCAGACGAGGACACGCCATGAACAAGATCCTGATCCTGCTGGCCCACCCCGGACCTGGCACATTCCACTATCAACCGCCGCTGGGCCGACGAGCTGAACGGATCTCCCTGAACGCTTCACCGTGCACGACCTGTACCGGGCCTGTCTGGACAGTCGTATCGACGTGCAGCGCGAACAGGCCCTGGTGAATCCCATGCACACCTCGTCCTGCAGTTTCCCGTGTACTGGTTCAGCAGCCCGCCGCTGCTCAAGCAATGGCAGGACGAGGTGCTGACCTACGGCTGGGCCTATGGTTCCACCGGCCACGCCCTCAAGGGCAGGAAGGTCGGCATCGCCGTCTCGGCAGGTACCCCCGCCAACGATTACCAGGCCGGCGGCGCCATCGGCCATACCGTGGCTCGAAGCCCTGCCGTCTTTCCGGCTGGCGTTCGAATACTGCGGTGCCGACTGGCAACCCTCTTCGTCTTCCACGGCATCGACAGCAACGCCGGCTAGGACGCCGCCGCCCGCCAGGCAGTGGAGGAGGGCACGGCGCGCTATGTACGGCACTTGAAAGATACTTTTCCCGAAAGGGAACGACCCTGCCCCCGGCAACGACCGGACCCATGGGTCGACATGAGCCTTTTCTGGTGGGCTGACAGGCATGGACAACCCGCACGGGATCCGTTCGCCCCTCTCGGAGCACCAAACCTTCCGGAGAACGACCAAACCATCCGGAGAACGTCATGACCACCTTTCCCAAGGACATCCCCACCACCATCCCCGCCGACATCCGGAAGGCGCTGCAGGAACTGGGCACTGCCATCGAGCCTCTGGCCACTGCCGCCCTGTACGAACCCCTGCAATGCACCGAACCCCATGAGGGCGTCCGGGTCACGCGCGATCTGGCCTATGGCCCCGACAAACGCCATCGGCTGGACGTGTTCGCACCGGCACCGACCGACGAACACGCGATGCCCGCCACGCCGAGGCCGGTACTGGTCTTCGTGCACGGCGGCGGCTTCGTGGCCGGCGAGACAAGCGCCATGGCGACAGCGCCTTCTACGACAACATCGCCCTGTGGGCCGTCGGCGCCGGCTGCATCGGCATCAACATCACCTATCGGCTGGCTCCTCGACCATCCCTGGCCTGCGGCCCAGGAAGACCTGGCCGCCGCCATCGGCTGGATCCGTACCCATGCCACACATTACGGCGGCGACCCCACGCGCATCATCCCTGATGGGCCATTCTCGCCGGCGCCGCCCACGTGGCGCTGTACCCTGGCCCATCCGCGCTTTCATGCCGGCGACGGTCCCGGCGTCATCGGGGCGGTGCTCGTCTCGGGGCTTTTCGATACACGGACGGCCAAGATGACACCCCTGCTGCAGGCCTATTTCGGCCACGACAGCACCCGCTACGCCGAACGTTCTGCCCCTGCCGGGCCTGGAGCAGGCCAGGGTGCCGATGCTGCTCTTCTGCGCCGAGATCGAAGGCCCCTGAGTTCCTGCAGCAGTCCCCGGCTGCCGCACGACGCACTGCAGGCCGCCGGGCAGCCGACGCCTTTCTACCGGCTGCTGGGCCACACCCACATGTCCGAGGTCCATGCCATCAACAGTGGCGACACCAGCCTGACCGACCCGCTGCAGGCCTTCATCATGTCCCTTGCTTTCCCCGGCAGTACCATCATCCCCAGTTCACCACTTTCCGGGAGATCCTGATGGAACGACTTTTCTCATACGGCACACCGCAACTGCCTGAGGTACAGACCGCCACCTTCGGCCGGCTGCTGCAGGGCAGGCCGACAGCCCTCGTCGGCTTCCGGCAGGAGATGCTGGCCATCCGCGACCCGGACGTCGTGAAACTCAGTGGCAAGACCCATCATCCCATCCTGCTGGCCACCGGCAACCCGGCCGACACGGTCTCGGGCACCGTCTTCCCTCATCACGCCTCGAGGAACTGGCCCAGGCCGACAAGTACGAGGTGAGCGACTATCGCCGCGTCCTGGCCCCGCTGGCCAGCGGCGGCAGCGCCTGGGCCTATGTGGCACAGGAAGGCAGTACCGGCACGGCCTGATCCCGTCCGGGACCCTGGCCACGCCTCCGTTCCCGCGCCTCTGTCCATGGATCGGTGCCTGCCCGCCCCCTAAGGGAGCGGACATCTGCACTCGTCGTCCCCTGTCATCGGTCATTCCGAGGCTTGGGCATGCGCAGATATTCAGGAGCACGACATGACTGAAGATCCACACCCTCTTTCCGTTTCCACGAATACGGCGGCAGACCGAAGGATCGGCGTCGGCATCATCGGCCTGAGCGCCGATGGCGCTGGGGAGCACTGGCACATCATCCTTCTTTGCGCAGGCTGGATGACCTGTTCGCCCTGCGTGGACTGACAGCCAGCAGCATGGCCAAGGCAGAGAAGGCGGCAAGAAAGTCGACGTGCCGTTTTACAGCGACAGCGCAGCCGAGCTGGCAGCGAGGAACGACATCGACCTGCTGGTCGTGGCCGTGAACCTGCCGCAGCACCAGAAGCTGATCGAGCAGATTGCTCCCTCGGGCAAGGCCATCTACTCGTGAATGGCCATTGGGCATGGATCCGGTCCAGTCCCCAGGCACTGGCCGACCTCGCAGCACGACACGGCTGTCGCACCTTCATCGGCCTGCAGGCCCTGCATTCCCCTTATGTGTGGCGCATCGGGCAGATCCTCGCCGATCCCGCCAGCGGTCGGATGCTGAGCTGTACCGTCTCGGGCAGTGACCCGTCACGAGGTCGCCAGAGCCTCTCCCGCTACCGTTACGCCCAGTTTCAGGAAAACGGCGTCAATACGCTGACCATTCCCTTCGCCCATCTGCTGGCCGCGCTGCGCTACCTGTTCGGCGACCTGCAACAAAATGTCGGCACTGACCGCCTGCCAGCATCCCGATGTGCTGATGCAGGATACCGGAGAGATCGTTCATCGCACCGCCATCGATCACGTGTTCTTCCATGCCCGGACTGCAGACGGCGGGCTGGTGGACGTGATATACCACGGAGGATTGAGCGGCCTGCAGATGGACATCGAGTGCGAGCACGTCCGGCTCGTCATCACCGGCAACAGCGGCCATATCCAGTACGAACCTCTGCAGATCAAGGTCATCCGTCAGGAAAGAGCGAGACACTGCCCGCCCACTCCCGGACGGCAGAAAACCTGTGCGACACCTATCGTGCTGCCGTCCATGCCGACCTGACGAACGGCACGCAGACTGTCCCCGACTTCGCCGATGCCGTTGCCCATCAACAGCTGCTGTTACAGTTGCAGGAACAAGGCCTGAAAACCGGGCAGTAGAAGTCGCGAGCCGCGGTTTGCCGCGACAGGCTCTCGCCCTTGCGGCTCCCCTTTTCCTGGCCATCGGAACGTGCCCTGGACCTGGTATCCGCCTCACGGCAGCAGCCGCACGTCGACACCGCCACAACATTGCGTCCGAGCGTACAGGGAAAGAAGCGGCCTTGTAGAATCACGCCACGGGCCGTGGCGGATCCTTCTGGCACCATAGGGCAACGCCTTGCCGAGATCACCCATGCAGATCCCGCCAGACATTCGCCCCGTTGCTGGCCGCCGCCGTTGCGGCCGTCGCCCTCTGGTCGGGCATCGCCCCGACCGACCGTGCCGTCTGGTGGGCCGAGGTCACGCCCATCTTCATCGTGTACGGCGCGCTGCTGGTCAGCGCGCGCTGGTTCCGCTTCAGCAACCTGGCCTATGCCCTGATGAGCGGCTGGATGCTGCTGCATCTGGTGGGTGCGCACTACACCTTTCGCCAACGTGCCCTTTGAATGGGGCAACCGGCTGCCGTCGCCGCTGCTAGGGCGAATCGCGCAACCACTTCGACCGCGTGGCCCACTTCATCATCGGCCTCTAGCGCACCCCATGGCCGAATGGTCTGCTGCGCCGCCGGCTCTGCGGCATGGGCGTGGCCTTCTTCTCTCGCTCTTCTTCATCGCGAGCGTGGCCGCCGCCTATGAGATCATCGAGTGGCAGTACGCCGTCATCGACGGCGGAAATGCCGGCATCGAGTTCCTGGGCTCGCAGGGGCGACATCTGGGACGCCCAGAAGGACATGCTGGTCGACACGCGCTGGGCGCACTGACGGCGCTGCTGCTTTACCTGGTCGTCCGGCCGGACCGGACGATGCGGGTGACGGGGCGGTGAACGGCCAGGGGCAGGGCGCCAAAAAGCAGGGCAGTGAACCGCCATCCAGCTGGACACCCAGGAGGCGTCAGGGTGCAAACGTCGCTCAGAGGCAAATCGCCATGTTTAACAACGTTCAACATTTCGACTTGCAAGCCTCAGAAATATCTCTATAATCCTGATTCTCATCGATGCGGGAATAGCTCAGTTGGTAGAGCGCAACCTTGCCAAGGTTGAGGTCGCGAGTTCGAGACTCGTTTCCCGCTCCAGTTTTCAAAGGCCGCCCAGCGCATGCTGTTGGCGGCCTTTTTCATTTTCCCTGCGCCAGATTGCCGCGCGTCGCCCTCTCTTTTCCCAAGGACCCCGTTCCCGGAAGAGACCTTGATCCCGGGTGCGGCACTCCGCCCCATGCCGGCACGGACCCTACACTCAAGATCCGTGCTCCTCTCGTCTTTATCGACAGAGCCCACGGAGCATCCTGAAAGACTGAAGGATCCTCGGAACAAGTCCCCGCGGCCGTCACATCCCCGTAACGGGCGCGCCGGTTCGCGGGACTTATTCAGAGCATCCTGAACGACGGAGACTCCATCATGGCCTATCAGACGACCAATCCCTATACCGGCGAGATCCTGAAGACCTTTCCTGACGCCACCGATGCACAGGTAGTCGAGGCCCCTGGAACGCGGCCACACCGCCTTTCCAGCAGTGGCGCCTGAAGCCTGTCAGCGAACGGGTGACGTTCCTGCAGAAGGCAGCCGACCCTGCTGCGCGCCAGGCGTACCGAATACGCGAAACTTCTCACCACCGAGATGGGCAAGCTGCTGGCCGAGGCCGAAGCCGAGGTGGAACTGTCCGCGACATCCTGGAGTACTACGTGAAGCACGCCGAGGCGCAGCTGGCCCCGCAGCCGCTGCCCTGCGAGGATCCTGTCGTGTCCGGAGGCCCAGCTGGTCCACGAGCCGCTGGGCATCATCCCGGCCATCGAACCCTGGAACTTCCCGTACTACCAGATTGCCCGCATCATGGCGCCGCAGCTGGCCGCGGGCAACGTCATCCTCCTGAAGCATGCCTCCAACGTGCCGCAATCGGCCGCCGCCTTCGAGAAGCTGATGCAGGAGACGGGTTGCCGGCAGGGTGCTTCCAGAACCTGTACGCCACCCGTGGCCAGATCGAGACGATCATCAACGACCCGCGCGTGCAGGGCGTGGCCTGACGGGTTCCGAGGCCGGGGCCCTGGTGGCGGCCCAGGCGGGCAGGGCGCTGAAGAAGTCCACGATGGAGCTGGGCGGTTCGGATGCCTTCATCGTGCTGGATGACGCCGACCTGGACAAGGCGGTGAAATGGGCCGTGCTTTGGGCGCCACTGGAACGGAGGGCAGGTCTGCTGCTCGTCCAAGCGCATCATCGTGCATGAATCGATTCATGACGAGTTCGTCCGGCGCTACACGGAGGGTGTGGCGCAACTGAAGGCAGGCGATCCGATGGAGGCGTCCACCACGCTGGCCCCGCTGTCGTCGCAGCAGGCGGCCGACGACGTGCGCCGCTGGATCGATGAAGCCGTGGCCCACGGCGCCACGGCCACCGTGATCGGGGCCGAGGTGCCCAGGCAGGGGGCCTTCGTGCGACCGGTGCTGCTCACCGGGGTGAAGCCTGAAACCCGGTCTACCACCACGAGTTCTTCGGCCCGGTGTCGATGATCTTCAAGGTAAAGGACGAGGACGAGGTCATCCGGCTGGCCAACGACTCGCCGTTCGGCCTGGGCGGCTCGGTGTTCACGCAGGGACATCGAGCGCGGCAAGCGGGTGGCCGCGCAGATCTCCACCGGCATGGTCTAGCATCAACCATCCCACAGCGGTGAAGGCTGACCTGCCATTTGGCGGAATACGCCGTTCGGGCTATGGCCGCGAGCTGATCGGCCTGGGACTGAAGGAGTTCGTCAACCACAAGCTGGTGGGCGTCACCGACATCGACGGGGCGTTCTGAGGGCGACTCCCGTCACTTAACGGCGGCCGGCCACACACGCCGATGCTTCGCTGCCGGCCCCGGAGTGTGGTGTAATGCAGGGCGTGCTGCCCGAGTGGTGAAACTGGTAGACACAAGGGACTTAAAATCCCTCGACTTCGGTCATGCCGGTCTCGATCCCGGCCTCGGGCACCACGTCACATCGTCTTTCAGCACCGCCCAGACGGTCTCAGCATGCGCGGATGCGCCCGTGCCTGGGAGGGTGGATGCCGTCGGGCTGGAACCAGGTCGGGTCATCGCCAAAGCCTTCCAGCAGGAAGGGCACCAGGGGGCTACGGGTCTCGTCTGCCACCTTCCGGAACATCCGCTCGAACTGCCGTGCATAGGCCGACCCATAGTTGGGCGGCACCTGCATGCCCACCAGCACGGCGCGTCCGCCCGCCTTCTGCACGGCATCCACCATCTGCCGCAGGTTGTCGGTGGAGGCCTTCAGCGGCAGGCCGCGCAGCGTCATTGCCGCCCAGCTCGATGATCACCAGCGCCGGACGGTGCTGCTGAAGCAGCTGCGGCAGCCGGGTCAGGCCGCCCGCCGTGGTCTCGCCGCTGAGGCTGGCGTTGACCACCTTCCAGCGTGACAGGGCGGCATCGCCGGCCAGACGCTTCTCCAGCAGCGCCACCCATCCTTTCGCCGCGCGACGGGCCGTATTCAGCCGACAGGCTGTCGCCCAGCACCATCAGCACGGGTTGTCTGCCGTGTCCCGCTGCATCGGCTGCCTGCAGGGCAAGGCAGCCAGCAGTGCCGGCACAACCATCCGCGACAGCACCCGCCGCCGCTGCGGGTTAGCCGTTACCATTGCATCCGGTGCCGTGCCTTGCCGGCAGCCACATTCATCCCGTCACTGCCTGGCCACGTCGTGGCGCCACTGTTCTCATGCCCCTCATCCAAGTCCAGAACCTGAGCAAGAGCGTACCAGATAGCGGACGCATGCTGACGATCCTCGACGATGTGAGCTTCAACGTGCAGGCCGGCGAGACGGTCGCCATCATCGGCGCCTCGGGCCTCGGGCAAGTCCACACTGCTGGGCCTGCTGGCGGGCTGGACCCGCCTACCGGCGGCGATGTGCAGGTGGACGGCCAGTCGCTGCTTGCCTGGGACGAAGAGCAGCGTGCCCACTGGCGGGCGGAGCAGGTGGGCTTCGTCTTCCAGTCCTTCCAGCTGCTGCCGGCCAGCTGACCGCGCTGGAAAACGTCATGCTGCCCCTGGAGCTGGCCGCCCACCCGGAAGCCCATCGCATCGCCCGCGAGCTGCTGGCCCGCGTGGGGCTGGCCGAGCGGGCCGGACACTATCCGCGCACCCTGTCGGGTGGCGAGCAGCAGCGCGTAGCCCTGGCCCGTGCCTTTTGCGTCCCCGGCTGCTGTTTGCCGACGAACCCACCGGCAGCCTTGATCACGCCACCGGCGAGCGCGTCATCGACCTGCTGCTCGAGATGAACCGCGACTGGCGCCACGCTGATCCTGGTCACGCACGACCCACGCCTGGCCGCCCGCTGCGGCCGACGGCTGGAGATCGAACGGGGACGCCTGAAGGCGGGCTGACAGCGCACCGTTCGACACCTGGGGGCCCTGCAGGTTGCCCCGAAGTCGTCGGCCCCCGGCTCACGAAGCTTTCAGGAGGAGCGCGTCTGCCTTGCTCATGGCCGAAGCAACCAGCATCTGCGTGCCAAACCACCCCAGTAGATGCGGTGGTGGCTGATCAGTCCATCACGGACCTGCATCAGCTCCAGGATATCCACCTGGTCGCCCTCGCGCCTGACGCGGGTACTCCCACTGCACGCGTGTCCCCCGCCACCAGATACTGACCGATGCGATGCCAGCGGACCAGTTCGTTCAGGCGCCGCCGGGTACCTTCTTCCAGGAAGGCCAGAATCTGTGGCCGTCCGCGCAGCACACCGCCGTCGGTCCGCGATCACCGGCACCAGCGGGCCTCGACACGGCGTCTTCGGCATAGAGCCCGGATCAACGCCGCCGTGTCACGCCCCTTGGCGTATTCACTGCCACTGGTGATGGATGCGTTCCATGTCGTTCACGATCGATCCCCCTTGAATCCGGCATCGACAGGCTGCCCATGATGCCCGGGTATTGCCCCGGCAGCGCCCTCGGCCGGCACACCGCGCGGGCCCTGACGGCGCGCCAGGCACTCGCCGGCGCGACCGTGCAGCCAGACGCCGGCGAGCAGCCTGCCAGGCGGCCTCGTCGGGCGGACATCCTGCACGCAGCAGGCCGGCCAGCAGGGCGGCAATCGTCCCCGCCGCACATCCCCGTGCCCGCCGTGGCCAGGACCGGGTGACTCGCTGGTGTTGATCGCCAGACGACCATCCGGTGCCGCCACCACGGTGCCGGCACCTTTCAGCACCGCCACGGCTTCGAAACGTGCAGCCAGCGCGCGGGCGCAGGCCGGCTCGGTCTGCCTGAGATCGGCCACCGACACCCCAGAAGCCGCGCGGCCTCCAGCGGATGCGGCGGAGAATGCTGCAGGGGCCTCTGGCGGGTCGGTCAGCAGACCCAGCGCGTCGGCATCGATCACCAGCGGCGCCTGGCTGGCCAGCGCATGGTCCAGCCACTGCTGCGCCGTCTCATCCTGCCCCAGACCGCAGCCCACCACCAGGACGGGCGCAGCCCCCGGCAAGGCGGCATGGTTCTCCCACACAAAAGCGCATGATTTCCGGGTGAAGCGGGTCGACCGGCTGCCGTGCCTTGCCGGATGCGTCCTGCGGGCGTCCGCCTCGTCGTCGGCTCCTCGTCACCGGCCTCGTCGTCCATCTCGTCGTCGGCCTCGTCCGCCAGCGCTGCGGTTGATGCGTCCGTGACGAGGCGCCCGCATCTGCTGCCTGCACCAGCGCCTGCACATCCTCGGCATCGTCTTCCGGCCGCAGCGATCCGGACCTCCGTCGCCTCTGTCCGAGAGCAAGTCTCTGGCTCGACGGCAATCCACACCCGCCCGGCACCGGCGCCCGCCGTGCACCCTGCGCGGCCAGCCGGGGCCGCACCGGCCATGCCCAGCCGGCCGCCCACCACCAGCACGTCACCGCCATTGCCCTTGTGGGCATCACGCGCGCGGCAGGCAAAGTGCCGCGGCCAGGGGGCTGCCAGCGATACGCCCGGCAGCTCATGCGGGAAGCTGTCTTCATCGGCCGGGCAGGGGCATCCACATCGGCGTCGTCCATGCCGGAATCGTCGAAATTGTGGCCATCATCCGGATCCGTTTCAGCCTGGCCTCGGTCGGCACATCGCGCCATTTGCCCGCATCGGCAGGGCCGTCCGCCGCCTCAGCGTCCAGCTCCGCTTCCAGCGGCAGGTCGGAGAGCGGCGCCACCAGACACGGCATGCCGCAGGCCCGCGTCGTGCAGCCCCGGCTTGTCGGCAATCATCGTCACGGTCTGGCGTGCCTGCGCGACGGGGCCTCGGCATCACCCACCGGTGCGCCACGGTTCGCATCCAGCCCGCTGGGCACATCAATCGGCCAGCACCGGCACCCGGGCGCGGTCTCCTGCCGGACCAGCCCGGCCACACGCCCCGCCAGCGGACGGCCAGGCCAATGCCGAAGAGCCCGTCGATGATCAGGTGAGCTCGGCCAGGCACGTCGCCGTCATCGTCGTCCTGACCGTCGTCATCCGGTGCGTCGCCGTCCGGCCAGCAGCCAGTCGGACCACCTGCTCGAAGCCGTGAATGGCCTGGGCCATCTGCACGCCAGGCTTCCCAGGCGGCGCGCGCATCCTCGGCCTCCGGGGGCGTGGTGTCCAGCCCCGGCATGCTGACAGCCCACACGGCCAGCCCGCACGACGCAGTGATGCGTCCGGCCACCAGCGCATCGCCACCATTGCTGCCCGGACCCACCCTAGCAGGATCACCGGCGCATGCGCCAGCAGGTTCTTCCACATGGCCATTGCCACCCGGGCCACGGCCGCGCCGGCACAGGCCATCAGCTCGCCAGGTTCCGTCTCGTCCAGCCAGCGGCCTTCCAGGCGGCGGATGGTGGCCAGGTCCAGCACCCAGGCGGGGTCTGCGAAAGGGCCGGGCGGACCGCCGCAGTGATCGAACGGGTTTTTCAGTGGTTCCAAAGCATTGTCTTGATGCTGGCAGTATGCCACCCGGTCGATGCCTCATCGCTTCATCACCCCTTGAAGATCTCGCCCATGCGGCCCCTGCAGACGGCCTCGGCAACCTGCTGTTTCCCACGCACCGAGCCCATCCTGCAGCCAGCCGGTTATCATCGACAGCCTTCGGACGATGCCCATCCGGCCTTTCCGCGAACCCCACGCCCCACGACAAGGACTTCGCCCATGACGATTCCCCTCGCCGCCCTGACTGGATGCCCACGCCGCCCGCGCCCTGGCGGTATTGCTGGAAAAGCGAAAAGACCGTTCCCGACAGCTATCCGATGTCGCTGAATGCCCCGCTGGCCGGCTGCAACCAGCGCAGCAACCGCGATCCGGTCATGAACCCGAACGAAACCGAGCTGCTGAACGCGCTGGAGACGCTGCGCAGCCTGTCGCTGGTGATCGAGAGCAGTGGCGGCGGGTGACGCGCTATGAACATAACCTGCCGCGCGTGCTGGGCATCCCGTCCGAAGCAGCAGCACTCGCTATCGGTCCCGATGCTGCGCGGCCCGCAGACGGCAGCCGAAGCGTGCGCGCACGTGGAACGCCAGGCGAAGTTTGCCGATACCTCATCGGTGGAAGCCCATCTGCAGGAGATGACGAGCGCACGGCCGGTGCCCCGGCAGCTGATGCCGCGCCAGCCCGGCGAACGTGAGGTCCCGCTGGCGGCACTCGCCCGTCCGAACCAGCCGGCACCGCCGCGGTGGCGCAGGGCGGCACCGGGCACGACGCCCCGAACCAGCATCCCGCCAACCCGGCCGACGCCGAGGGCCCCTGCAGATGCTGCGCGGCGGGTGATCGATCTGGAACGACAGGTGGCCGCACTGACGGAACGCCTGGAACGGCTGGAGTCCTGACGACCCTGCCTGCCGCACCAGAAGACGCCCCACCCAAAAGAGGGCCCCAGCACCAGGAAAGTCCCTCACAAGGGAAGTCCCCAAACGGGAGCACCACTAAAAGAAAAGCGCCCTTCTGCGAGGGCTTCTTCATCGGTAAAAGCACCGGGGCGAATACGGCCAGTCGCAGCCGATGATCATGGGTACACCAGACCGCGCTTCGCACGGGCTGCGCACCCGCTGGCGAGGCAATGTGAGGCCGCCGTACGCACATACTCTTCTCGGCCGCGATCACGCTGGATGCGTGAGGAAGGCGCTGAGCTGGATGGCTCAGACGCAGGTTGACTCGTCTCGCCCCAGAAGAAGCTGGAAGTCCTGCACCCACTGAAGTACGAGACGATCACGCCGCCCGAGTTGGCGATCACGTCCGGCACCAGTGGATGCCGCGGTCAGGCGACACCTTGTCACCGGCCTTGGTGACCGGGCCCGTTGGCGCCTCGACCACCAGTTTGGCCTTGACGCGCTCGGCGCGCTTGTCGTCGACCTGACCTTCCAGTGCCGCCGGCACCAGGATGTCGCAGCGGGCCCCCAGAAGTCCTCGTCATCGATCGCCTCGGCCTCGGCAAGCCCTTCACGCCGCCAGTCTTGCGGGCATGCGCCCTGCAGGCAGGGACGTCCAGGCCCTGTCGTTCTTCACCGAACCGGTGGTGGTCCTGAATGCCACCACCTGCGGCGCCGGCCTGGGCCAGCAGTTCGGCGGCGACGCCACCCACGTTGCCGAAGCCCTGCACGATGACGCGCGCGCCATCCGAGGCCAGGCCCATGTTGCAGGCAGCCTCCCGGGTGGTGAGGAACACGCCGCGGCCGGTGGCCTTGACGCGACCCAGCGAGCCGCCCAGTTCGATCGGCTTGCCGGTGACGACGCCGGTGACGGTGGCCCCTGGTTGGCCGAATAGGTGTCCATCATCCAGGCCGCGATCAGCCGTTGGTGTCTCGTCCGGTGCCGGGATGTCGCTGGTCGGCCGATGATCACGCCGATCTCGCGGTGTAGCGCCGGGTGAGCCTTGTCCAGCTCATTGGGCAGCTTCTCGGATCGACCCGGATGCCGCCCTTGCGCCGCCGTAGGGGATGTTGACGCCGCGTTCTTGATCGTCATCCATGCCGAGAGCGCCATCACCTCTTCCAGCGTCACGTCCGGGTGGTAGCGCACACCGCCCTTGCCGGGCCCGCGCGAGACGTTGTGCTGCACGCGGTATCCCTCGAGATGGGCCACCGTGCCGTTGTCCAGCTCGATCGGCACATCGACGATCAGGGCGCGCTTGGGCTCAGCGTCTCGACCCACTGGGCCAGCGGGCGAGGTGAGGCGTGACCTGGTCCACCTGCGCCAGATAGGTATCCCAGGGCTGCCAGGTTGCGGCTGAGATACGACAGGTTGAGACATGGATGATGTCTCCTCTGGGGTTGAAAAATCGGAATCAGAATCGAATAGCTCTGATACTACCCCCGTCCGGGAAATCAGGCATCCCATGTGCTCTTTCACGACACTGCTGCGCCCGACGGCCCGGTGCACTGCAGAAAAAGCCCTGCATGGCGGGCAGGGGAACCCTTCAGGCTTTCCTATAATCACCCCCTGGAACACGCCTCCGCACCGGGCAACTGCAGCCTTGCCGCCGGCCTGTTCATTCCCGACGCAGACCCCCGATCCGGACCTTCATGGCCATGAGCACCCCGACCTATCCAACGCTGCCCGGTGGGCATGCACTGAGCCCCTTCCGTGCCCAGGCACTGCTGCAGAAACTGCAGGCCATCGACGATGCCATCGAGACCCTCGTTGCCGAATGGTTCTACCCTGCTGGAGGTCTCGACCCCGGGGCCGGATGGCGCCCTGGCCGGTGAGCGGCTGGCCCGCCTGCAGCTGCTGGTGGACGAGCACCCGCTGCCCGATGCCCCGACGGCAAGCATCAGCGCTCCCTCTGGGTCACGGCCCGTCAGGGCACGCTCGCCCCTGGTCTCAAGGCCATCGACATCCTGCACCATGCCGGCTTTTGCTGACGTGACGGCGCATCGAGCGCGGCATCCGCTGGAGCTGGGCTCGGCACGGCCTGCTGGGTGGCAGCCCAGGATCTATCCCGAGGCAAAGCTCGCCCTGCTGGCCGCCTCGCCTGCATGACCCGACGACCGAGGCTGGTTCACCACCGCACCGGATCCGGCCCGGCTCTTTGCGCCCCATGCCCCTGTCCCCTGGCCACCGTGCCGCTGGGCGACGATGCCACCGCCGCCCTGCGCGCAGCTAGCACCCGGCTGGGCCTGGCGCTGTCGGCCGACGGATCGACTACCTGGCCCGCGTCTACGGCGAGCTGGGACGCGACCCCACCGATGTCGAGCTGATGATGTTCGCGCAGGCCAACTCCGAGCACTGCCGCCATGAGCATCTTCAACGCCGACTTCATCATCGACGGCCAGCAGCAGGAACGGTCGCTCTTCGGCATGATCCGCGACACCCACAAGGCCCACCCGCAGGGCACGGTGGTGACCCATTCCGACAACGCCGCCATCCTGGAAGGCGGCACGCTGGCCGCCTGGAACGTGGACCCGGCCACCGGCCGCTATCGCTGGTCCGAAGCGCCCGTGCATCGCCTGCTGAAGGTCGAGACCCACAACCACCCCACGGCCATCGCCCCCACCCGGGCGCGGCCACCGGCAGTGCGGCGAGATCCGTGACGAAGGCGCCACCGGCCAGGGCGGCACCCGCGCTACGGCCTCACCGGCTTCACCGTCTCCAACCTGCGCATTCCCGGCTGGGAACACCCTGGAAGCCGCCAACAGCCGGCCGCCCACCCTAGCCACCCCGCTGTCCATCATGATCGAGGGCCCGCTGGGCGGTCGCCTTCAACAACGAATTCGGCCGCCCGAACCTGCTGGGCTATTTCCGCACCTTCGAGACCCCGCTCTCGCAGGCTGCGGCCGACGGCCCGCACCGGCTGGGGCTACCACAAGCCCATCGCTGATCGCCGGTGGCGTGGGCTCGGTGGATGCCCGCCACCAGCACAACTGCCGCTGCCGGCCGGCACGCTGCTCGTGCAGCTGGGCGGCCCGGGCATGCGCATCGGCCGGGCGGCGGTGCCGCCTCCAGCATGGGCGTGGGCAGTAATGCCGCCAGCTGGACTTCGCCTCGGTGCAGCGCGCCAACCTGAGATGGAACGCCGCGTGCAGGGAAGTGATCAACGCCTGCCGCGCCACGGGGCGACAACAACCCATTCTCTCCATCCACGACGTGGGCGCGGGCGGCCTGTCAACGCGCCTTCCCCGAACGGCCCATGACGCCGACAAGGGCGCGGACTTCGACCTGAGCCGCATCCCGTGGCCGAAAAGCGGCATGTCGCCCGCCGAGATCTGGTGCAACGAATCGCAGGAACGCTATGTGCTGGGCATCGCCCCGGGCGGCTGCCCGAGCGGAAGACCCTGTGCACCCGCGAGCGCTGCCCCATGGCCGTGGTGGGCACCGTCACCGATGCCGAGCACCTGAAGCTGGCGGCCCCGGGCGAGCCGCCCGCCGTCGATTTTCATCGACATGAGGCGTGCTGTTCGGCAAGTCGCCCAGCTGCGCCGCGAGGTGCCACGCCTGCCCGCACCGAACTGGCGGGCATGGACCTGAGCAGAGCTGAACCTGACACGCTGGCCACGCAGATCCTGCAGCTGCCGGCCGTGGCCAGCAAGAGCTTCCTCATCACTCGCCGACCGTACGCGTGGGCGGCCTGTCGGTGCGCGACCCGATGGTGGGTCCGTAGCGAGTGCCCGTGGCCGACTGCGCCGTGGGCCTGCTGGACTACCGCAACCACCACGGCGACGCGCTCTCCATGGGCGAACGCTCGCCCGTGGCCGTGCAGGACTCGGCCGCCGCCTCGCGTCTGGCCATCGCCGAATCCTCGACCAACCTGCTGTCGGCCGTGCCGGGCGACCTGGGCCAGACCAAGCTCTCGGCCAACTGGGATGGCCGATGCCGGCAACGCCGGGCGGACGCGACCTCTACGCCGCCGTGCGAGCGGCCAGCCGGCTGTGCATCGAACTGGGCATCAGCATCCCGGTGAGCGAGTTCGCTCTCCATGCGCGCCCGCTGAAGGGTGACGACGGACAGCGCGTGGAAGTCGGCTCGCCGGTGTCGCTGATCGTCACGCCCACGCCCCCGGTCAGCGACGTACGCCGGGCACTCACGCCCGAGATCAGCCCCGAGATGCAGACCAGCTTCATCCTGGTGGACCTGGGCGCCGGCAAGCAGCGCCTGGCGCGGCTCGGCCCTGGCCCAGATCACCGGCCGGGACGGCGACCCGGTCCCCGACCTGGACGATCCTCAACTGCTCGTGAGTCTCTGGCAGGCCGTGCGCGAGGCCCCAGGCCGAGGGCTGCTGCTGGCCTGCACCATGACCGTTCCGACGGCGGGCTCTTTGCCACCGCCTGCGAGATGGCGTTTGCCGGCCACTACGGCGTGTCGCTGCGCTGGACATGCTCACCATCGACCCTTCACGGCTGATGCGGGCGACTACAAGATCCGCACCGAACAGGTGACGGAGCTTCGTCGAGACACGCGTGCTGCGCGCACTCTTCAACGAGGGCCGGGCGTCGTGCCGCAGACCACCCGCGCCAACCGCGACCGCCTGCTGGGCCTGCTGTGCCCACGGCCTGTCGGTGCATTCCCACGTCATCAGACGCCCAACAACGAGGACACCATCGAAGTCCACAACGACGGCAAGTGCCTGTTCAGCCTGCCGCGCACCACGCTGCAGCAGGCCTGGGCCGAGACCAGCCACCGCATCGCCAGCCTGCGCGACGACCCGGTCTGCACGGCCGAGGCCTTCGCCCTGGAAGGTGCCGCCCGGGATGAGCCGCCCCACCTGTCGGTGCGCCTGTCCGCCACCTCCATCCAGGCCTGGCGCGACATGCCGTCCGGCGCCGCGCCTGCGGTCGTCGGCCAGCGCCCCCGCGTCGCCATCCTGCGCGAGCAGGGCGTCAACAACCAACGCGAAATGGCGGCCGCCTTCGACCTGGCCGGCTTCGAGGCCTACGACGTGCACACGAGCGACCTGATCGCCGGTCGCCACGACCTGGCGCAGTTCCAGGCGCTGGTGGCCGCGGCGGCTTCTCGTATGGCGACGTGCTGGGTGCCGGCGCCGGCTGGGCGCACCATCCTCTTCAACCCGCAGCTCTCCGATGCCTTCGGCGCCTTCTTTGCCCGGCCCGACACGCTCACCCTGGGCGTGTGCAACGGCTGCCAGATGCTCTCGCACCTGAAGGGCCTGATCCCCGGCGCCGAGGGCTGGCCGCGCTTCGTGCGCAAACCGCCCGAGCAGTACGAAGGGCGCTTCTCCAGCGTGGAGATCCTGTCCTCGCCGTCACTGTGGCTGAGCGGCATGGCCGGCGACCGGCTGCCCATCGTCGTCTCGCACGGCGAAGGACGAGCCGACTTCTCCGACGCGCGAAGGCACAGGGCGCCGACGGCACGCTGTCGGCCGAGGCACTGACTGCCCGCATCGCGGCCGCCAACCCGGCGCTGCAGTACATTGATGGCCGGGGCAACGCCACCGAGACCCATCCGCTCAACCCCAACGGCTCGCCGCGGGCGTGACCGGCTTTGCCAGCGCCGATGGCCGCGCCACCATCATGATGCCACACCCCGAGCGCGTCTTCCGCCTGGCCCAGTGGTCCTGGAAACCGCGTGCGCTGCAGGAATCCGGTCTGGACCACTCGCCCTGGATGCGCCTCTGGCACAACGCGCGCCGGCAGTTCCAGTAAGGCCAGTGAGGCTGCAGGCCAGAGCCGCCGCGCTGCTGCCGACGTTGCTGGGCCTCTGGCTCCGCAGCGGCGGCAACCGGCGGCGGAACCGCCCCCCCGGCGCCTTCGGATCAGGGTGACGAGGGCACCCTGCAGGCCGGCCAGGACATGGCCCTGAGCCACACGCTGAACGGCCGTACCCTGGATGGCGCGCTGCGCGAGAAGCTGGGCCACTGCACCGGCCAGACCCGCCATCCGCCCGCTGCCTGGACGCCATCCGGCCGCCGGCCTGCACGCGCGTGGCGACCTGGGCTACCTGTTCCATGACCCCACCCAGCCACTGCGACAGGATCTGGGCCATGGCGTGACCCTGGAAGTTCCGGCCGGCGCACTCGAAGCCCCCACCGTCTTCATCGTCGGCGTTCACCCCGGCATCGACCGCTATCCGCTCGTCAACATCGCCCCCATCCTGTCGCTGAAGAAGGCAGCCACGCTCACACTGCAGCCGCAGGACGTGAGACGCTACCAGCAGTGGATGCCCGATCCGCCCGACAACGGGACACCCGCCGGCCCCCGGACACTTCAGCTGGCCCGCACCGGCGTCATCATTGACGGCTCAGCTGCGCGAGAGCGACGACACAGGCCGTCAGCAGCCTTGTCCACGCGCATCTCGGCCAATCCCGCTCCCTCGATCCGTGCCTGCACAGCCTGACCGATCCCGAGACGGCACGAAAGATGGCAGAACAGGCCCGCCAGGGCATCTCGCTGCGCCCAGGCTGCCGCTTCGGGCCGCCCTACGTCCACATTGCCGTCACCGAAGGCAGCCAGGCCACCCCCATGCAGACCGAGCTGGTCTTTCAGGCGACCCCTCGAGCAACTGCAGCTGTTCCGGCTGGACACGGTGAAGGGATTCACCGTCCTGATCAATGGCTTTCTCGGCATGGCGACCCGGGCACCGACACGGGGCAGGGTGGCTGGGCCATGGGCTATGCCCGGGGCTGGACGTGGGCAGCGGACTTGGACGGCTGACCATCGGCGACAACACCTGGCACCTGCGCACGCCCGAACGGTTGCAACAGGCGCGCAGCGCCCAGACCACGGTACGGAAGCGCCCCGCCAGCCTCCGGAACTGGTCGCAGCGCGTCGTCCGCTTCGCCGCCGACCAGCGCCAGTCGTCCTGGGACACCAGAACGGATCCTCGCCCGCTGGCCCGACAGCGGTCGTGCTCGCCCTCCACCTCCATCGTGCGCGACGGCCAGTGCGCCCAGGACGCCCTGACCACCCGCTGGTCCGCCTTCGGCACCGACGGCAAGGGCAGAAGCGTCTTCATCTCCTCCACCTCACTGGGCCAGACCCACGTCGACGAGCTGTGCCGCGTCTTTCTGGCACTGGGCATCAACGCCATCCGCCTGGACGGCGGCCCCAGCACCGCCATGACCGTCGACGGCCGCCTCCCTCAAACCCCGCTGGTTTCACTGTCTGACCTGATGGCCTTCGGACCGGCGCGGTATGTGATTGATGGGGTGGGGGCGCGGGCCACGAACGCTGGAAGGAAAGAACGATGATTCTTCGCTTCGATCCAGCAGGTACTCACCCAATAATTTTATTCCGAACGTCAGGGTTCTCGATGTGGGCCAGAAACATCTACCAGTGGGACAAGTCATCCTCACCTTGTAGCTCAGAATCATGAGCTGCATGCACCGGACGGACGACCACCGTCCACGCTCATCAGGCTCCACGCAAAGCAGGGTCATAGGTTCTGATCATCTGTACAATCCCGAGTGCCCATAATCTTTTGGCGAAAACAATGGGTTGTCGTCTTTGAGACGTTGCCCCAACTTCGTCAGTAGAACGCCGCCATCAGTCTCCCCGTCCGCAGCCAGTTCCTTCACGACCTCAATGATGAACCGTGGTCGGCGTTTTACCACAGGCGCGCCCGGTTTAGTGACTACTAACGACGACACGGCGCCGCACGTGCTACCCACCCTCACTGCTGGCAGGCAATCCACCTTCCATGGTCGGCTCCACCAATGCCACTGGAACCAGGCCATCTGGAGCAGATACCCTGGATGGCCGCTCCCATTCATGAAACTGATCCGCAGAACGCCGCAACGTTGCAGGTGTCTTGGACTCACCGACAATGTGCACAACGCCCCCACGTTCACGCAGCTTGTGGCACAGACCGCTGAAATCCGAATCGCTGGTCACCACCACGAACAGATCGGCACGACTATCCAGAAGAGCTTCCATGCATCCAGTGCTAACGCGATGTCACTGGTGTTCTTTCCAGGTGCTGGCTGATACTGCAATCGGGGCACGAAAGACCACGCCATCAACGCCTTCTGCCAACGATTGGACAACGTAGTCAAATGGCCGTATCCCCTGCGTAGAACAGGGCGTCCCAGGCTCTCTGCCACAGCATAGGCATGGCCCAGGATATCCGGAGATACGTTGTCACAATCAACCAGAATGGCCACCCGGATCGGAAGGATACTGGACGAGGATGAATTCATGGTGGCGAGTCGATCCCTAAGACGGGCGACCAATCAACCCCCATCCAGACCATCGTATGGCCCGATACGATCGCGGACCTATGGCCCAGACGCGCTCCGTTTTGGATGATTCTCGATAGCCCCATTGAGCACGTAGACTTTCACGAAGAGATCCTGCGCATCGTCCCCTTCGTATCGAGCATAGATCGTGCAGCCCGTCATGGGCCAACAGGCTGACAGCCATGCCTTCTCGAACGAGATCATAGGGGTGCCTGAGACGAACAGCTGGAATCGCAGCGATTGCTCGATCAACGACCGCAATTCAGTCTCATTGAGTTGAGTATGGATGAGCCATGAAAAATCTCTTTCGGCATCCGTACTTTCAAAGAACACGTCACCCAAGCCACTCTGCAGAAGTTGGCAGCCAGAGACCACCAGGACCTGATCACGCCCCTCCGGACGAAAAGAGTTTCCAGGCGAAGCAATCATTACCTATACCTTTCAGAACGCCTGGAATGACGTCATCACTACTTTTTCCATACCCTCTTCATGGCACAAAAAGCCCCAGTCTAGTATTACGGGGAAGTAAAATAATCTTCAATTCAGCAATATGTCCGAAAGACAGAATTCACCGCCCCCAGACACAGCCTACAAACCCGCCCCAGATCCTTCCCCGCCCACTCCACGCCCGCTGCAGCCGCCGCTGATGAAGCGGGCAGGAGACAGCCGCGGCCAGTCGCGCATCCACCACGTCCGGCTCGCCAGCGAGGCTCGGGCGGCAATCATCTCGGCGCCAATGGCGGCATCAGAGCGCTCCTCGGCCCGCCACTGCCGGTCGCGGCAGGTACAGGCCCTCGCGCTGCGGCATCGGCAGCCGATCGTTGCGTAGTGCCAGGTCATCGGCGCGGGCGGCAATGGCTACCAGGTCCGGCGCCGGGCCAATCATCGGCGAGGTTGCTCGCGCAGCTGCAGGCGCTCGCCAATGGCGCTGGGCTGCCAGGATTCGAGCCGCTCCAGAAAAGGCCCTGACATCCGGATCTTCGTCGCCGTCGGCTTCGCCTGCCTGCAGCCAGTGCGCATGCACTCTTCCGAGCGCAGCCAGAAGCTGCCAGGCCGTGTCAGTACCAGGCCACGGCCGCTGGTCATGGGCAGCAGGGCAGGGTGGCCGGGGGTCCTCATCGGGCGGGCCGCCATCGGCCCGCGCCAGCCGACACCTGGGCGGCACTCAGCCGCAGGCGGCCGCGGTCGGCCTCCCGCATGCCGGCCAGTGTCAGGGCCTGTTCACGGCAGGCCAATACCACCACATCGGCGTCGGCCACGCTGTTCCCCTGGTCATCGACAACCCGCCAGCCGGTCGCCGTGGCATCCACCCGGGCAACGGTGATGCCCATGTGCACGCTCACCCCGGCGCTGCAGCACCGCCTGCCACCACCGCCGGGGCGAGACGGCAGCACAGTCGGGAAACCAGACACCCCAATCGCCCTGGGGGATTTCTGCCACCCGCGCCACGGCCCTGTCCACGGGCGCCACGCAGCGCTCGGCCCGCGCCCGGTCCATCGGCGCAGCCGCCCGCGAGACTTCAAAGGCCGGAACCAGGTCAGCCGCCGGCCCGGCACGCAGGCGGCCGCCACAGCTGCATGGCCTGCACCAGCAGGCGGCTGCAGCAGGTCGAAATCGGGCGTCAGGCCGGATGCTGGGCAATCAGCGGCAGGCCCGCCACCGCGCCCCCAGCCGGTCGCGCGCTTCCAGCACCCGCACCAGCCCCGGCGCGAGAACGCTTCGGCACTGGCGCAGCCTGCCAGTCCGCCTCCGATGATCACCGCCTGCTTCATCCGTTCGTTCGCCTCGGTTCCATTTTTCGTCGTGACCCAGCAACCCGACGCGATCCATGCTAGTCTGCCGGGGTTTTCCGGATAGAGTCAACACTGCCATGGATCGTGCCCACGTAATCAGTCGTCGAACATCCGCTGGTCCAGCACAAGCTTACGCTGATGCGCAGGTCGAGACCAGCACCAGCAACTTCCGCCGGCTGCTGAGCGAACTCAGCGCCCCTGTTGGCCTACGAAGTGCTGCGCGACGATGCCGATGCACGAAGTGACCATCGAGACGCCCCTGGAGACCATGCAGTCGGGTCTGATCGACGGCAAGAAGCTGTGTCTGGTCTCCATCCCGCGGGCCGGCAGCGGCATTCTGGACGGCTTTTCTCAGCGTCGTGCCCGGCGCCCGGGTGAGTACATCGGGCTGTACCGCGATCCCGAAACGCTGCAGGCCGTCGAGTACTACTTCAAGATGCCGCCGGACATGGGCGGGCGTGACGTGATCGCCGTCGACCCGATGCTGGCCACCGGACACTCGGCGGTGGCGGCCATCAGCCGCATCAGAAACCAACCCGCGCTCCATCAAGTTCGTCTGTCTGCTGGCCGCGCCCGAGGGCATCGAGACCCTGCAGAATGCCCACCCAGACGTGCCCATCTTCACGGCCGCCATCGACCGCTGCCTGAACGACCACGGCTACATCCTGCCGGGTCTGGGTGACGCCGGCGACCGGATCTTCGGCACGAAGTGACCCTGCCTCCCCACCGGACTGGCTCGCCCCGTCCGGTCCCTCCTTCCGATCATTCTCCATTCCATGACCCAATCCTCTTTCGACTTCGATCTCTTCGTCATCGGTGGCGGCTCGGGCGGCGTGCGCGCGGCCCGCATCGCAGCCCAGCACGGCGCGCGTGTGGGCATCGCCGAGGAGCTTTCGCTACGGCGGCACCTGCGTCATCCGCGGCTGCGTGCCCGAAGCTGCTGGTATACGCGTCGCGCTTCCCGCAGAGCTCGAGGAGAGTCAGGGCTTCGGCTGGAATGTGCCCCCGGCCACCTTCGACTGGGAAACGCTGGTGGCGGCCAAGAATGCGCGAGATCACGCGGCTGGAAGGCGCCTATTCCGCCAACCTGGACAAGGCCGGCGTGAAGCGCTTTGCCGGCCACGCCCGCTTCCTGGGCTCCCAACCGGCTGGCCATCGATACGCCGGAGGGTCGCCAGAAGTGACGGCGAAGGAGGTGCTCATCGCCACCGGTGGCGAACCGGTGATGCCGAGGACCTGCCCGGCGTGGAGCTGGCCATCGAGCTCCAACGAGGTCTTTGACCTGCCCGTGTTCCCGAAGCGGATCGCGGTGGTGGGCGGCAGCTACATCGGGGTGGAATTGCCGGCATCTTCCATGGTCTGGGTGCAAGTCACGCAGATCCATCGAGAGCCCGCGGGTGCTGCGCGGCTTTTGACGTGCAGATGGCGGACACTCATTGTCGGAGACCTACCGTGACAGCGGTATCGACATGCGGATGAGCACCACGCTCAAGCGTCTGGACCGGCAGCCGGATGGTTCCATCCGCATCACGCTGCACGACGACAGCACGCTGGACGTGGACCAGGTGCTGATCGCCACCGGACGCCGGCCGGCCACCCGCAACCTGGGTCTGGAAACGGTGGGCCTGGACAGGCAAGGCGGGCGAGATCCGCGTGGACGAGCTCCTGCGCACCCAGGTGCCCGGCATCTACGCCGTGGGCGACGTGACCAACCAGGTCAGCCTCACGCCGGTGGCCATCCGCCAAGGCCACGCCTTTGCCGACACCACCTGGCAAGAAACCCTGGGTGGCGGACCTGGACTTCATTCCCACGGCCATCTTCTCCACGCCGGAGCTGGGCACGGTGGGCCTGAACGAGGAGCATGGTGGAACGCTGCGCCGTGGTGATGTCTACCGCAACAGCTTCCGCACGCTGAAGGCCACGCTCCGGGCAGCAGGAGCGGGTCCACCAGAAAGATCCCTGGTGGATGCCAGCACCGATCGGGTTCTGGGCGTGCAGCTGCTGGGCCCGGACTCAGGCCGAGGGTGATCCAGGTGAGGCCACGCTGCTGCGCATGGGCGTGACCAAGCGCGATCTGGACCAGACCATGCCGCTGCACCCCAGCAGCGCGAGGAACTGGTGACGATGCGCACGGTGGCCCACGCGCCACATCCGGAAGCCAGCCCAGTAAAAGGGTGCGGACAGGGGCGGCCAGGCCCGCATCGATGGTCCCGAAACAGGACTGTCGAAGGGCGCTACCGTCCTTCCTGAGACCATGCCGGCCCGCGATCCATTCACGATCCGTATGGTGTCGGTGGGCAGCATATTGTGGCCACCCTGTGGCCGGCAAGACATCGCGCCGACCGGCAGTCGGCCGATGTCGGTCGAATAGACGGCGGGCAGCAGACTTCTGCCCTACAACTGGCATCCTCCTGCAAGTAAGTCCCTGAAAGCTTGCCGAGGGCCTCTTGTGCCAATCACCGGTACCGACATCGATGCCAGCCACCTGGCAATCCTGCGGGAGATCCGCCAACCCATCCTGACCGCGCTCAGCGGAGCTTCCGCAACGCCTACGTGGCCGTGGTGGACGGGCTGATCGAGCGCATCGTCGAGGAGACCAACTGGGAAAAGCAGGATCAGCTCAACGTGGCGCTGGACATCCTGCGCAATGGCAAGGCCAGCATCGAGCAGCAGTTCGAGGTCGGCTGTGCCGCAGCTGGAAGGAACGCACCGGTGTCAGCTTCCGACGGCAGCTACAGCACCCTCAAACCACCATCATCCAGGACGAGCCGCCAACGCTGCGTCTGGTGGACGATGACACCATGCGCGACCAGCTGCTGGTCGTACGCATTTCGGCTCGCGCCGTCGCCGGATGGACGAGGAGCTGGCGACGGCCTGCGCGCCGCTTCGGCGCACTGCTGCGCGCAGGACTGGTTTGCCGAGAACGAATACCCGATCGCGCCGGACATCATCTTCGAGGTGCTGCGCGGCATTCTGACCCAGCACCAGGTGCGCCCCGGTGACGGCACGGCGTCGTTCCTGCTGGATCTGTTCGAGCCCAAGTTCACGGTCGAACTGATCGAGCTGTCACCAGGACGTGAACCGCAGGCTCATCGCCTACGGCATCCTGCCGAGCTGCGCTACGGCATCTCCAAGTCCCGCGCCTCCCAGTACATCAGCGGCGAGCATGACGACGCGCTGGGCGAGGGCGCCGAACACAGATGAGCACGGCGGTCGCGGCAACGGTCGCGGGGGCAGGGCAAACGGCCACGGCGTGATCGACGTCTCCCGAGCCGAGATCGGCCAGTGGGCCGACCAGATCGGCAGCGGTAGCGAACAGAGCCCAGCCATGCCGGCCCAGGCCACCCGCTATCTCGGCCGATCCGCGCAACTCGGCAACGACGCCCAGATGGCCGCCCACAAGCAGGCCACCTCCGACCAGCTGATGGCCGTGCTGGGCGAGCTGCAGGCCCGTGCACCGAGAGCCAATAGCCCCGAGGCCGTCGGTCACGGTGATGCGGAGGTGCGCCAGCAGTCCTCGACCGCCGCCCAGACGCACGGCTCGCCGCTGGACCGGCTGATCATCGAGACCGTCGCCCAGGTGTTCCAGCATGTCTACGAGGACGACGCCATCGCCAACGCCATCAGCAGCAGTTGCTGCGGCTGCAGGTAGCAGCGTTCAAGGCCGCACTGCTGGATGCCAGCTTCTTTACGCCCCGACCACCCGATGCGCCGCTTCGTCGACCGGCTGGCCCAGATGAGCTCCGACCCGGACTTCGAGACCGAGCCCGGCTCACCGCTCGTCAAGGACGTCGAGGACCTGGTGACCTGGGTGCTGAACAACTTCGAGCGCGAACTGGTGGTGATCGGCGAGGCGCTGGACCGTGCGGAGCGGATTATTGCCGACGAGACGGCACGCCGCGACGCCCGACTGGAAAAGATTGCCGAGCCGCCAGCCGGGCAGAGCGCATCGACCTGCTGCGCCAGGAGATCCGCGACGGCATGCGTGCGCGGCTCACGGGCAGCAGATCCCGGAATGCATCCAGCACTTTGCCGAGCATTCGTGGACCGAGGTGATCGTGCGGCTGCGCGACGGCACGGGCGAACTGCCGTTTGACGAGGCCCGCGCCCAACGCGTGCTGGAAACGCTGCTGTGGAGCGTGCAGCCCAAGAAGGCCACCGAGATCAGCGAACTGGCCCGCACGCTGCCGCAGATGATTGCCGACCTGTCGCGCGGCATGGCCTTCATCGCCATGCCGGGCACCGAGCGTGAGGCCTTCCTGAAGACCCTGATGACCTGCCACGGCCAGGTCATCCAGCAAAGCAAGAACCGTCCTGTGACGCCCGTTGCCTGTCCGAGCGCCGCTGCACCGGCCGCCAGAACGGCAGGCGCAGCCGGGCAGGGCATGCCGGCAGGTCAGGGCGTGCAGGCCACGAACGGGCAGGGGCATGTCCGCCTCGCCGCTGGCCGAATTCAGCCCGACAGCCGGCTCCCGCCCAGCAGACAGCTGGAAAGAACGCCGCCAATGCCGACGACTACGATCAGGCCTGGGACGAGATCACCCGTGCCGGCCTGAAGAACGACGACGGATCGAGCGCGACCACGAAGGCGAGACCCGGCGCTACAAGCTGGGCTGGGTCAGCCCCTCAGCCACGGTCTTCATCTTCTCGCGCTATCCGCGCGAGCACTGGACCGTCAATCGCCGCGAACTGCATGAGCTGATGGCCGGCAAGCAGGTGCGCGTCATTCGCAAGACGGCATCGGTGGCCGCTGCCATCGACGCGCTGCAGGCGGCCTGACAGCCGCGTCCGTTCGCAGCGTTCGTCCGGATCCAGCTGCCATGCAAGCAGCACCGCAGCAGCCGGATCCGGTTTCAGAGTCAGAGGTCCGCGTTCAGCGCACGGCGTGATCACGGCGCAGGCAGCCCGGCCGCCGGCATCACCGGTCGGCTGGCTGTGCAGGTCGTCCTCGCCCGCTTGTGGACGATCGCAGGCCCCGGCCCAGAAATGTTCTGCGGGCCATCACCCAGCGTCAGCTGCGTCTGCAGCAGCACCAGGTCCACCTGGCCACGCCATCGGCACCGGCTGGATGTTGCCCAGATCGCCGGCATGATGGTGATCATCATGCCGTGCCGGATCGCCGTGCTTCTGGCCCGGCAGATGGAAGCCATACCAGCGCTGGTGGCATCCGGCGCGCTACGCATCGCCTTTCTCATGCGCATGGAAGCCATGGTCGCTGTTGGGCTCCAGGCCGGCCACTTCGCCGTGGATGCGAATCTGGTCACCCTCGTGCACGAAACGGATCGTGCCCGGGTCGAGCGAGCCGACGGTGGGCTGCAGCCTGGCCACGGCCTCGGTGGCGCTGCGTGCCTCGGCAGCAGCAGCAGCGTGCTCGTGTCATGGGCGCCATGCTCATGGGGCTCAGGCAGAGATCGACAGCGTGGCCAGCACGGCCAGGGTCATCCGCTGGATCGAGAATGTCATCTTGGGTTCTCCTGAGAAAAGATCGGAATCCTGAAATTCCGCGGCCCGTACGGTACACGAAGAGGCCGCAGGGTGCTCAACACCGATGTCGCACCTTTCGGACACCAGGAAGACGGATTGCCTCGCCAGACAGAAACAGGGAGCAGGCCGGTGATCATGCCCATAGAATACGCCCATGAATCCTTGGTAAAATCCTAATTTGACGTAATAACCATTATGCGTAGTCGTTGATAAGCAACCGCATCGTTTAACATCACGGTATCGCAGACTGAAGCGTCCGATCCATGCGACCCATGCACGGCGCCCGTCGAGCCACCGTTTTCCAACACGCACAGGCTTCCATCATGAAAACCACGTCCCGTCGTCGTCTCCTGCTGGCATTGTCCGCTGCCGTGGCCCTGTCTGCCTGCCAGTCGGCCAATCGGTCTTCAACCGGCGGTGCACCTTCCAAGGTGGTCATCGGTCTGGATGACAACTTCCCCGCCGATGGGCTTTCGCAACGAGAAGAACGAGCTGGTAGGCTTCGACATCGACATGGCCCGTGAGGCCGCAAGGCGCATGGGCGTACAGGTCGAGTTCAAGCCGATCGACTGGAACGCCAAGGAAGCCGAGCTGATCGGCAAGCGGGTCGACGCACTCTGGAACGGTCTGACGATCACCGAGAAGCGCAAGCAGAACATCGCGTTCACGCCGCCGTACATGCAGAACCACCAGATCATCATCGTCAGCGCGTTCGCCCATCGGCAACAAGACCGGCCTGACGGGCAGGGATCGTGGGCGCCCAAGACGGCAGCAGCGCCGTCGATGCCATCGAGGCGATGCCAGGTTTCCAAGTCCTTGAAACGGCTGAAGAGATACGGCGACAACGTGACGGTGCTGCTGGATCTGGACGCCGACCGGCTGGACGCCGCCGTGCTGGACGAGTGGTGGGCCGCTACTGTGTGGCGAAGAAGCCTTTCGCCTATGTGGTGCTGGAAGAAGACTTGGCACCGAGGGACTATAGCGTGGGTCTCGCAGGAGACACCGCGCTGCAGGGAAAAGTCTCTGCCGCGCTTGAGAGCATGAAGAGCGACAGCAAGGCCGGGCAGATCGCCAAGACGTGGTTCGCGTCAAGGACATCATCCGCGACATGGACGGACAGATGACCGCCCTGCCAGGGCGGCCTCCATCCGGTGAAGTCTGACACCTGCCAGCTTCTTTGCACCTTCTGCACTCATCAATCACGAACTCACGGCGACTGCGGCATTGGACTATATCCTGAGCATTCTCGGACCCCTGGGCGAAGGCTCGCTGGTCTCGCTTGAGCTGTTCTGCATCACGCTGCTGCTGTCCATTCCGCTGGGTGTGGGGCTGGCACTGATGCGGCTTTCCCGACACCGCTGGCTGGGTGTCACGGTCGATGGCTACCTGTGGCTGATGCAGGGCGCCGCTGATGCTGCAGCTGCTGTTCATCTACTACGCGCTGCCGCTCCTGCCAGGCGGCGGCATCCAGCTGCCGGACTTTCCCGCGGCCGTGGTGGCCTTTGCGCTCAACTACGCGGCCTACTTCGCCGAGATCTTCCGGGCCGGCATCGGTCCATCGATCGCGGACGGTACGAAGGCGCGAAGGTGCTGGGGATGAGCTATCCGCAGACGATGCGCCGCATCGTGATACCGCAGGTGATCCGCCGCGTGCGCCGCCGCTGTCCAACGAGTTCATCACGCTGGTCAAGGACACGTCGCTCATCTACGTGCTGGCTCAACGCGACCTGCTGCGGGCTGCCGGGGCATCGTGCAGCGCGACTTCACCATCACGCCCTTCATCGTGGCGACCGTGTTCTCACCTGCTGATGACGCTGCTGCTGACCTGGATGTTCCGAGTCCCTCGAAAAACGCTATGCCAGTCACGACGCCTGAATCCGTGGCCCCCTGCCCGGCTCGACAGCCCCCTGCCGGCCCTTCGGCGCCGCCTCGGCAATGATCGACGCCCGCGACCTGCACAAGCGCTCGGGTCGCTGCGGGTCCTCGGCGGCGTGTCGCTGCGCATCGACCAGGGCGAGGTGGTGGCACTGATCGGCCTCGGGTTCAGGCAAGGCACGCTGCTGCCTGCCTGAACCACCTGGAGCTCGTCGACCAGGGCGAGATCCGCATCAATAGCAGACCCTGGTGGCCACTGATGCCCAGGGCGCGCCCGCCACGTGCCGGAATCCGAGTGCGCCGCATCTGTCGTCGCATGGGCATGGTGTTCCAGCACTTCAACCTGTTCCCGCACTTCACGGTGCTGGAAAACCTCATCGAGGCGCCGATCACCGTCACGGCATGAAGCGCGACGAGATCGTGCCGCACGCCGAGAGCTGCTGCGCAAGGTCGGACTCTTCGACAGCGCAATACTACCCGGGCGTCTGTCCGGCGGCCAGAGCAGCGCGTGGCCATTGCCCGGGCGCTGGCCATGGAACCGGACATCATGCTGTTCGACGAGCCCACCTCGGCGCTGGATCCGGAGCTGACGGGCGAGGTGCTGCGCACGATGCGCCAGCTGGCCCAGGAACACATGACGATGCTGGTGGTCACGCACGAGATGGCTTTTGCCCGCGGTGGCTCACCGGATCTGCTTCTGGACAAGGGCCAGATCGTCGAGGAGCGCGCGGCACGGGCCTTCTTCGAGGACCCGCACCACGAACGGGCACGCGCCTTCCTGGAACACGTACCTGAGTGCTCGTCAGGACCCGGAAACCTTCGGGTGCATTCGGCACAGACGCCGTAGAGCGTCACTTCATGGGTGCTCCACCATGCAAGCCCTCCGGTACCTCCATGCCTTCAGGCTGCCCGGGCAGCCATGAATGTCGAACACGCGCTGGCACTGGCTGCACTGGAAGTGGTGATGATGGTGCGCGTGGGCATGACGGCTTTCATAGCGCGGGCTGTCGCCCGGTAGCGCCACGGCCTGGATCATGCCGTCCTGCTGCAGGTCGCGCAGATTGCGATAGATGGTGGCAATGCTGAGCGACGGAATGGCTGTCCGCCCTGCTTCCAGGATCTCCTGCGGGCTGAGCGGGCGCTGCGCTGCGTCGATGACCCGCAGGATCTCGGTACGTTGTCGGGTCAGTCGTTTCATGCGCCACGGGTCTCGATTCGGAATGCGAGCGATAAGTGCCCTGCCCTCAAGTATATCGGCACCCGGCTGCGTGCTTGTCCAGCGTGGCCTGCACGGACTCGTGAGCCATCCGGTCTGCCTGGGTCATGCGGGTCGGAAAGCGCCGCCATTCCGCGACTGAGGCCAGCTCGAAGGACTCGTGCCAGATGCCCGGCTGCTGCGCATCCGGCTGCAGAACGCCAACGCAGGGCACCATTGCGCAGCCGGCTTTCACGCAGCTCGAGCATGGCCTGATGGAACTCGGCTTTCCCGGTCCGCCTGCGGGCGAGCAGTGCGTACTGCAGGTGCAGGGACTGCCCGTCGCCCATCGCACCCGGACCTTGCCAGGAACTCATCGGGTGTCACGTCGGCATCGGTGCCCAGGCGCACCGGCAACCGGCGGCTGGCCAGCGCAAACAGGGCCAGCAGCACGGCCGAGGCAATCAGCACATGCTGCAGGTCGCTGCGGTTGACCATCCAGCCCCAGAAAAGGCTGCCCAGCGCCAACCCGGCCTGCACGGAGATCTGGTTGTTGGCCACCGCCCGGGCACGCACCCAGCCCGGTGCAATGCTCTGCGCCACGGTGGAGAGCCCCGCCAGTACCCGACCCAGCCATCCCAGCCAGGGAAGGTGCACCACGGCCACCGGCACCCAGTGGGACAGGCCGACGATGACGGGCCGCCAGACTCACAGCCACAGGGAAGCCCGGATGATGCGCCCTGCCCCTGCGCCCTGGCGCAGGAAGCGCGCTGGCCACAGGGGCCGAGGCCACGGCCCCCAGGCCGAAGGTGCTGTAAAGAAAGCCGTAGCCGCCCGCGGCCAGTCCCAGCCGCTGCTGGGCCACCAGCGGAACATCGCCCGCGACAGCTGCGCGAAACAGAAGCAGAAATTGACGATGAGTGCCGCTCGCAGCACCCGGGCATGGCGGCGCAAAGCGCAAGCCGCTGAGCAGGCCGGACCACAGGGTCTCGTTGCCCCCGCAGGCGCCGGCGTGCGCGGCTCCAGCGCCCTGCCAGGCGGCTGGCAGCATGGGCAGGGAAGAAGGCGAAGCCACCAGCACGGCCAGCCCGTCCCCATCAGGGCGGCGATCAGTCCGGCCATGCGCAGGGGCCGACGGAGCGTGCAGCATTGAAGGCGATCGAGGCCCAGCGCCACCGCCTTGGGCAGCAGCGGCCTCGGGACCAGGCCGTTGATGGAGGCCCTGCTGGGCCGGCTGGTGAAAGGTGTAGCCCAGCCCGCAGAGCAGCGTGCAGACGACGAGCGACCAGGGTTGCAGCCAGCCGGCATGGCTCATCAGGCCCACGCTGGCGGTGGCCAGGCCCATCATCAGGTGGGTGACGACCAGGATGTAGCGCCGATCGACAAGATCGGCCACCGAACTCGGAGACCAGGCCGAACAGCAGGAACGGCAGGGTGCTGGCGGCCTGCGCAGGCCCACCAGCAGGGCCGAGCCGCTGAGGCTGGCCATCAGCCAGCCGGCCATGGCCGACTGCATCGTGTAGGCCATGGAGGTGGTGACGGCGCCGATATACAGCAGCCGGTAGGGGCGGATGCCCAGCGGCGAACCGGCCAGGAAGGTCGCTGCCCTGCCCGCTGACGGTGTCGGCGCGCTACCGCTCACGGCAGCATCACCACGGCGGCCACGGATGCCTTTTCAGCAGCAGGCGTGAAGATGGACGGAACAGCTATCGGCACGGTCAGGGCTGGGCCTTCAGATCGGGACACGGGATGCGCACTTCATCGCCATCGGCAACCACTTCACTGAGGGTGCCGGCGCCGGGACAACGGGTGACCATCAGCGACTGCCAGCTGCATTCCTCGCCCCGGAAGATGGCGATGGCCCGGATGACCTGGCGGTTTGCGACCACGGGCCGAGCCCGGATCGCGCTGGACCTGCCAGCGGCGATCAATGAAGTAGGTCTCGCTGGGCTCACGTCCGCAGCGTGCTGGTCATGCTCTGCAGCTGCTGGACCATGCGCGTGGTGCCCACGGCCTGCCGGGGGCGCGGGCTGCAGCGGCGTGACGGCACTGGGACGGGCGCCAACCGGCAGCGCAGCCGGGGTGGCCTGGGCCGGCAGGGGGCGAGCGGCGGTGTCTGCATCGGCAGCACGGCCGGCGGCAGCGCCTGCCGTAGTGGCCGTGGCAGCAGCGGCCGCCGTGGCACGGGCGGAAGCTGCCTCACGGCCTTCGCTCGAGCCGTGGCAGCGCCCTGCTCTGTCACAGCCTTGCGCGCGTCGTCCGACGACCGCTCAGCAGCACCGACCTGCGCAGCAGCCTGCTGCCAGTCCCGGGTGTCCTGTGCCCGGGCGGACTGCTCAGCCGCCTGGCACCCTGGTTCATGAAACGATCTCGTTGCGGGTGATGGTGTCCTGGGCGGCCGGGGCGCTTGACAGCATTTCCGGCCGACTGTGCTGCAGTGGCGGCGCTGCCGGACGTCGCGGCAGCACCACCGCCAGTCAGAGCCGGCCGCTGCCATGGCAGCGGCAATGCGGCTTTCGCGTTCACTGCGGGCCCGGTCGGCCGGGGTGGCCGCGGGCGCGGTCTGGGCGCCTGCTTCGGCAGGGGCTGCAGCCTGCGTCGTGGTGGCTGTTCTGGGCGGCCGCGCGATCAGGCGTCTCGGCAGCAACAGTCTGGGTACGCGGGCTGGTGTCGGTCTGAGCACGGCCAGCCGTGGCAGCAGCGTCCGCACGGAAGCATCAGGTGCGCTGGCTCCGGCCTGTGCCGGTACGCGCCCTCGGTCGAAGCGGCCACCGGCTTGCTGGCGGTCTCTTCCCGCTCGCTGGACCGGCGCACGCCCTGCGCCCCTTGGCCCGGCAGCTCCGGCGACTTGCCGGGCTTAGCACGCAGCATCTGGCCCCAGGCATTGCTGCCCTGCGAAAGGTCGGTGTCCACGGCCACGACGCCCAGCAGGTCAGGCACCGGCAGCCAGCTCTCGAACTTGCCCGGGAAAACCGGCCAGGCGCACTTCCAGGGTCTGGCAGAACGGCATCGGCCCGGGTAACGGTCTCCAGCCAGCAATCGGTGGGCAGATCGCCCACGCGATTGGTGAGCAGAGGCCAGCGGCACGATCAGCTCGGTAGCCTTCGCTCGGCGGGCGTGAGCGTCACATAGCAGGTGTTGATGATGCGCAGGCTCTGGTTGTCACCGATCTGCACGAACAGGTGCGGATAGCCCGAGAAGGAATTCTTGCCGTAAGGATCGACCGGGTGCGCGATCTCGCCCAGCGGCCGGGTGGAGCGCAGGTACAGGTAGAGCTGCTGGCCGTCATGCACGGTGCCCAGCTTGCGGGCCCTGGCGGCATCGAAATCGGGCAGCAGCTGATCGGTCAGGGCCAGTTCCACCACGCCATCCACCACACGCTCGGCCGCCGGACTGCTGACGTTGCCGCCGGACGTGGAGACCGAGGGAATTGCTGCTGTAGTCGGCCCCCGACCCCGAGGATGAGGTGGTTCCACAGGCGGCCAGCGCAGCCAGCGCCATGGCCACGGTTGCACCGCGCACGCTCCTTGCCAGCTGCCCTTCTTCAGGACACGCCCCCGGGCCGGCAGAATCGTGGCCACGGACGGCATCGGTCGGAAATGACGGGGCAAAGGCTTGGAATGTGCGCTGTTCATGTCGCAAGAACCGGTATCTCGATGACGTGCCTGAGTATCTTCGGATGGCTGGTGAGCTGCGTCAAATCAGAATGAGCGGCATCTGCGGGCGGCTGGAACGTGCCAGGGTGTTGCAGCTCCCCAATGCCGCCCATCAGGCCGTGGGCGCTGGCTGTACGGCCGGCAGTCGGGCACGCCCGAACAGCCGATCGTAGTTCTCGGTGGTGATCCGCCCGACTTCCTCGACGGGAATCTGTCGTAGTCTGGCAACAGCCTCGGCCACGTGGGCCACCCAGCCGGGCTGATTGGTCTTGCCCGATAAGGCACCGGGGCCAGGTAGGGCGAGTCGGTCTCGATCAGCAGGCGGTCGGCCGGCACTCGACGCGCCACATCATGCACGATGGTGGCGTTCTTGAAGCTGGCGATGCCGGACATCGAGATGTAGAAACCGATGTCCAGTGCCCTGACGGGCAAGTGTCCCAGTCTCGGTGAAGCAGTGCATCACGCCGCCGGCCTCATCGGCCCGCTCCTCACGCAGCAGCCGGATCGTGTCCTGGGCGGCCGCGCGGGTGTGGATGATCGTGGCTTTTTCGCCTCGCGGGCGGCCCGGATGTGAACCCGGAAACGCTCGCGTTGCCAGTCCAGCTCGTCGCCGGGCACGCGGTAGTAGTCCAGCCCGGTCTCGCCGATGGCAACCACTTGGCTGCATGGCCAGCTCCACCAGCTGCGCCACCGTGGGCTCGTTCACGTCGAGGTAGTCGGGATGCACCCCACCGACGCCGACAGCAGGCCGGGATGGGCCCGGACGAGGTCACGGATCCGGGGCCATGCCTCCAGCGTGATCGACACGCACAGCGCATGTTCGACCCCTTCTGCAGCCATGGTGGCCAGAACGTCCGGCAGGCGTTCCTGGAATTCAGGAAGGTCCAGATGGCGGTGGGAGTCGACAGAACATGCAGCCCGGTCAGATCGTGTACGAGGATGGGGGCGATTTTGAAGTGCAGGCCCCAGCAGCGTCTCGATCTTTTCCCCGCGCCACCACGCTGGCATCGGTCTTGCTGAACTGGATGCCGATGCCCTGGCGGCGGTTGGTGGCGCCGGCCGGCGTCACGCAGGCCACCCGGCCCGGAATCGCCGTCTTGGTGGCGTCATCCATCAGCGTGAGAATGATGTAGAGCTCGTCGCCGAGCTGAGCACTCTTGTCCGTGGGCACGAACAGGCCACCGTTCTCCAGGAACGGCAGTGTAGGCGGCCAGCAGGGCCGATTTCTCCTTGATCGACAAGGGAATGACGCCAGGCCGGGTAGCTGGTTTGTTGCCGGCCATGCCGCCCGCCAGGCCTTGGTGCTGTGTGCTCATCGAGGATTGCGCGTCTTGGGGTTGGACGACGGGTGGAAAACGCATCCAGGTAGGTCGCCAGCGCTGATTCCATGAACAGGCGCGGATTGAGCGGATGCCGGACCAGCACCGCCTGCCGCTGCAACGCCGCCGAGACCTCGGCCAGCCGTGCCAGCGAACTCCGCTGCGCAAGACTGTCCAGCCGGGATGCAGACTCGGAAAGAAACGGGGCGCAGCACCGGCGTGAGCCCGCAGCAGATCGCTGATCCAGCGCAGCAGCAGGTAGTACCAGGTTGCCGAAGGCACCGTCGTCGCCTTGTCGGCCACCGTATCGAGGCCAGTGTCAGGCAACGCCGACAGCGATGAAAGCAATGTCCGATAGACGGTCAGGTGCGAAGGGTCGGCGAGATCGCGGGCATGCAACGGCGCCATGCCCGACCAGGCCAGCAACTGGCGGGCATCCGTGTCGGACAGCTCCGCCGAACGCACCAGCCATTGCAGGGGCCTCGGCCTCGGGCGGCTGCGGCATCCGCCACGGCCCGGCAACGCGATCGCACGGTTGCGGGCATCTGCCCCGGCAGGTGCGTCACCAGCAGGAACCAGGTGTTCTCGCCAGGCTCCTCCAGCATCTTGAGCAGGGCATTGGCGGCCGGCGTGGACAGCGTCTCGGCCGGATCGACCAGCACCACCCGGGCGTGGCCGCGCGCGCTGGTGGTCGTGATGAAGCTTTTCCAGCTCGCGCACCTGGTCGATGGAGATTTCCCAGGCCGCGCGCCCTGCCCTGCCTCGCGTCCCTTGGCGGAACGGGACTCGGCGGGCGCCAGTTCCAGCAACCGGAAGTCGGGATGATGGCCGGAGGCGAACCACTTGCAGGCCGCGCACTGCCCGCAGGCCCTGCACCGGCGCAGGCGGCCGGGGCAGCTGCTCGCACAGCAGCCCCTGGGCCAGCGCCCGGGCAAACCTCGCCCTTGCCGATGCCCGGCAGACCGGCCAGCAAAAAGCGCGTGGTGCGGGTTCGGGCCTTCGGCCAGCAGCTGCCGCAGCAAGGCCTGCTGGGCTGCAAAGAACGGCAGGACTGTGCTCACGATGGCCTCGCCCCCTGCCTGATCGGCAGCCCCTGGTGCGCGATGCGGCCCTCTCGTGCCAGCGCCGATGGACCTTCACCAGGTCATCCTGCAGCCAGCGACCGATCTGCTCGGGCGTGGCCGTGGCATCCAGCACGCAAAGCGCTCCGGGTCTGCGGACACCCGCGCCTGGTAGGCACGGCGCACGCGCTCGAAGTAGTCCAGCGCCCGCCTCGCGAAGCGGTCGGCACTGCGCACGGCGGCACGCCGCGCTGCCGCCACCTCGGGAGGCAGATCGAAGAGATAGGTCCGCACCGGCTGCAGCCCGTCCTGGACCCTGCGCCTCCAGCTGGGACAGCCAGGCCGTGTCCACGTCCGAGCCTCCGCCCTGATAGGCAAAGGTCGAATCGGTGAACCGGTCGCAGACCATCTCATTGGCCGGCGGCAAGCGCCGGTCGAATCAGCGTGTGCAGATGGTCGCTGCGGGCCGCAAAGGCCAGCAGCGCCTCGGTCTGCGGCTGCATCTCCTCGGTCAGCAGCAGCTCGCGCAGCCTGCTCGGCCAGCGGGCTGCCGCCCGGTTCGCGGCTGAGCACCACGTGTCTCGCCCCTGCGCACGCAGCCAATCCACAGGCCCCCACGTGCGTGCTCTTGCCCGCGCCGTCGATGCCCTCGAGTAATGAAACAGCCCCTGCATGAAATCCTTCGCGGTCATGGCCGCGCCCCCGGGCTCTGGCCCGATTCATGGTTCCTCGCGCCCGGGGCGACTTTCGCCGGTTCTTCCAGGTTCTCGCCAGCCGCTGCCGTGCCCTTCAGCGGCTTTCCGCCGGCACGGCGCTGGAAGCGGTCGACGGCCCGGTTGTGGCTGGCCAGGTCGGCCGAGAACTCGGAACGACCGTCGCCACGGGCCACGAAATACAGCTTGTCCGATTGTGCCGGACGCGCCGTGGCCTGCAACGCATGAAGCCCCGGCAACGAGATGGGCGAAGGCGGCAGCCCCCGGTGGACATAGGTGTTGTAGGGAGAAGGGTCACGCAGATCCTTCTTGCGCAGATTGCCGTCAAAGCGCTCGCCCAGACCATAGATGGTGGTGGGATCGCTCTGCAGCGGCATGCCCTTGCGCAGCCGGTTGGTGAACACCGAGGGCCACCATCTCGCGGTCCAGCGCGCCGCCCGGTTCTTTTCCACGACCGAAGCCAGCGGCGTCAGCAGCTCGGCCGGCGTCTTCAGCGGGGGAATCCGTCGCCCGGTTTTCCCAGGCGGCGATCCAGGCGGCGCTGCTGGAGCACCAGCGCCCGGCGCAGCAGCTCCACATCGTCGCCGCCCGGCCGGTAGGCAGGTGTCCGGCGCAAAGCGCCCCTCGGGGTTGACCGGGCATGCCCAGCTCTCCATCAGCGCGGCATCGGACAGGGCCCGAGAGCGTGTCGTTCAGATCCGGGGCCTCTTCAGGGCTGCCCGCAGGTCACGCAGTGTTCCAGCCTTCCACCAGCGTGATGAGCTTGCCCTTTTCCTGCTGGCCGCTCACCAGCTCATCCAGGAGCCCCTGCAGCGTGGCTGGCCCGGTGATCAGGTAGTTGCCCGCCTTGATCCGGGCCGCATCCCCCGCAGCCGCAGCGCCAGGGCCATCTTCCACGACGGGACATCAACGCCGGCTGCTGCAGCACCTCGGCTGGGCGTGTGCCCGCGTGGCCGCGCGGCACATCGAACACCACCTCGGCATTCGGCGCCACCAGCTGACGATGGGAATAGCCCCACCATTGCCAGCCCGCCACCCCCAGGCAGAGCACCAGCAGCAGAAGAAAGATACGACCCAACATGCGCATGATTCGACTCATCCGGCGGCGGTCTTGTGCGCCAAAAGAAAGCGACGGTACACGCTATGACATACAGACTATGCCGGCTGGCCCCCACCTGTGGGCGAACGGCCTCGCGCACCGCCCAGAATCCGCCCTTCCCATGAACGACATCGAGTCTTCCTCCCCGCCTCCGGCGACGCCGTCCTGCCCTATGCGCCCTGCTGCAGAACCTGGTGTTCTGCGGGCCCGGAGCCCTGATGCCCCTCGTTCCTGCACGGCCAGTTCAGCAACGACATCCTGCCCTGATGCCCGGTCACGCCCGTCTGGCCGGCTATCTGACCCCCAACGGCCGGCTTCTGGCCACCTTCTGGGTCATCCGCCACGACATGCCGCCTGCCCCTGAACAGCCCGCGGTGCCCACCTTCTGGCTGGTCTGCTCGCGCGATCTGGCTGCGGCCATGGCCAGCGCTCGTCCATGTACGTGCTGCGCGCCAAGTGCAAGATCGTGGACGCCAGCAACGACCACGCCGTCCGCTTCGTGGGCCGGCCCGCCGCGCCACCCAGGCACTGGCCGGGCACGAGGACGTGGTGGTGACGGCCGCCCTGCCCGACGCGGCGCTCACCAGAGACCACCGCCGACATGCTGACCACCTCGGTGCGTCATCGGCTGGGCAACGACCGCCTGCTGGTCCGCAGCCTGCTGGTGGTGCCCCGTGCCCTGGTGGCGCCAGCGGCTGCACGCCGGACGCGCCGGCCGGCACCGGCACGCCAGGCCAGCTGAGGCGCGCGCAGGCCCTCTGGGTCCGCCGAGGCCCCCGCGACGACCAGGCCGCCACCGCACAGGCGACCGGCGCCGCACCCGCCGCTCTCCGCCGAGGCACCCTCGGGGTGACAACAGCGCGGCAGCCGGCGCATCGCAGCCCGCCCCCGCTTCCGGATGAGCGAGAGCGACTGGCTTCAGCTGGACGTGGCCAGTGGCATCCCGTGGATCCGCGCCGCGTCGTCCGAGACCTTCGTGCTGGATGGTGAAATCTGGAGCTGGTGGGCGGCGTCAACTTCAAGAAAGGCTGCTATCCCGGCCAGGAGGTGGTGGCCCGCAGCGAATACCGGGGCAGGTCAAGCGCCGGATGTTCGCCGGCATGTGCAGCGGCCCACTGCCCGAAACCCGGTACCGACGTGTCTGTCGTGGACGGGACCCCATCGGCGGGTCATCGAAGTGGCCAGCCTCGGCCGACACCGACGACGAGGTCATCGCCGGCAACGACCCTGGTGATGGATCCCGATCAGAGGAACTGCCCATCGTGCTGGTGGTCGGCGCTTCCCGCTGCTCTTCGAGGCCCGCATCGAGGTCATCGGCGCCCAGCCCGTTCCGCCGGCATGATCGCCACCAGCCTGCGCATCGGCAACGCCGCCATCGGCCTGCTGAAGCTGCCCTACGACATTCCCGAATGCTGATCACGCTTCAGAACCAGGCGGGCTGCATCTCCAGCGCACACATCTCCATCTGTTCCAGCAGCGTTAGCTGGGGATCAACGCGCGGCAGCTCGTGCTGGTAGAAGAAACGGGCTGCCTGGCACTTGCCCGCATAGAAGTTGCGCTCTGATCCATAGGCCGCCAGGTAGGCAACCTCGGCCACCAGCGCCTGCTCCAGCCAGATCCAGGCAATCACATAGTGGCCGAAGGCCTCCATGAAGATGCTGGCATTGGCCAGGCGCCGCCCCGCCTCGGGTTCCTGACGCATGCGGTTGATCACCCAGCCAAAGCGTTCGCGTGCTTCTGCAGCTGCACCGCCATGGCGCACGTCGCACAGCAGACCGCCGCCCGGCCCAAGGTCTGCTCCTCATCATGGGCAAAGCGCTGAAAGCCTGTGAAATCATCGGCCAGCAGGCGATCACGCATCAGCTCCAGCGCCAGAATGCCATGCGTGCCTCCAGGATGGTGTTGAGCCGGTTGTCGCGGTAGAGCTGCTCCACCGGGTAGTCGCGCGTATAGCCATAGCAGCTCAGCACCTGGATGGCCAGCGAATTGGCGATCAGACAGTCTCTGAGCCGACCAGCTCTTGGCCACCGGCGCAAGCAGCAGCAGCAGGTCACGGGCCCGCGTCCGCTCCGTAGACCGTCTCGGCCGTGTCTGCCTCGTCCATCAGGCGCGCACACCACAGCCCCAGTGCCAGGGCCCCTTCCACATAGCATTTCTGGAATCAGCAGCATGCGCTTGATGTCGGCGTGCTCGATGATCGGATCTGCCCCCGCCCGGCTGTTCATGCCCGGAAACGCCCCTGGTGACTGCTCGCGCGCGTAGTCCAGCGCATGGGGAGTACCCTGTATAGCTCCAGTACGCCGCCGACAGCCCGATGTCGATCTGGATCTCGGGCGCTGCCTCGTTCACCAGCGCCATGCCGGCATTTTCCTCGCCCACCAGCCAGGCCACTGCACCGGCCTGCCCCTCGAGGCAGATGATTGCCCCTCACCGAAGCTGAGCAGGCAGCTGGTGGCACCACGCTGCCCCATCTGGGGATAGATGCCCGCCGCCACGATATCGTTGCGCTCGCCCGGTCGGCAACGCCCTCGGCGGAGTTCGGATCAGCCGGCAGGTACTTGGGCGCCAGAAACAGCGACAGAGACTCGACGGGCATGATGTCACCCGAGTCGTCCTCGATCCGCCAGCACCAGGTGGACGATGTTGTCGGTCACGGCATGATCGCCCCCGACAATCCACATCTTGTTGCCATAGAGCCGGAAACTGCCATCCGGCTGGCGTACCGCTCGTGTACGGATGTCCGACAGCGACGATCCGGCCCTGCGGCTCGGAAATGCAGAACGTGCAGGTGGCCCGCCCCTTCAGCAGCAGCAGCGGCAGCCAGGCCGACGCCAGTGCCCGGCCCGCATGACGTTGCAGCAACCGGCTGCCGGCCCGTGACGGATGCAGATAAGTCGTGGCAGCGGCACTGCCGGCAAACAGCCAGGCCGTGACCGTCTTCTCGATGAGCACCGCAGCTGCATGCCCCCAGTGCCCGGTCCTGCGACACCGCCAGCATCCCGCATCGCGAACCGCCGCCATGACTCGGACAGCACCGGCGGTGTCCAGATATCCTCAGCGGTCAGTCGAGGTTCCTGTTCATCCAGCTGCCGATCGGCGGACGCCAGACATCCACGGGCCAGTCGCGACGCTCGTGCCAGCACCGCATCAAAATGGTCGCGACGCAGCGAGGCAAAACGCGCGCGGTCGCACAACGACTGGACATTCAGCCATTCATGGAGCAGGAAGTCCAGATCCCGCCTGGAGAGCATGCTTCTTTTCATGGGGGCAGTCTAACGCCACAATAAGCACTATTTGTTGCAACTGAACAAACAGTTTTACTTTTAGTGCATTGATTCAACATTGATTTGGCCACAGTACCCCCACCCTGTCGGGCAGACCTCCCGCTCCTTTATCATCCCCTCCTGTTCCCGCTGCTGCCCTGCTCCTGAAAACCCCATGAAAAACAAATGGCTGTTCGACCTGCTGCCGGTCATCCTGTTCTTCGTTGCCTTCAGGCTTGCCGACATCTACGTCGCCACCGCCGTGGCCATCGCCACCAGTGCGGCCCAGATCGGCTGGCTGCTGTTCCGGCGGCGTCCGATCGACACCATGCAATGGGTGGGGCTCGCCATCATCGTCGTCTTCGGCGGCATGACGCTGCTGCTGCACGACGAGACCTTCATCAAGTGGAAGCCCACCATCCTGTACTGGTGCTTCACCGCAGCCCTGGGCATCGCCTCGCTGCTGGGCAAGGCGCCGCTGCGGCAGCTCATGGGCAAGCAGATGCGCCTGCCCGACCCCGTCTGGAAACGTCTGACCTGGCCTGGTGTGCATTCTTTGCGCTGATGGGCATCGTCAACCTGTACGTGGCCTACCAGTTCAGCACCGAAACCTGGGTCAACTTCAAGCTCTTCGGCACCACCGGCGCCACGCTGGTGTTCATCCTCGCCCAGGGGTTCTATCTCAGCCGCCACATTCAGGAAGACCCGTCCGATGAAACCAACGCCTGAAGCACTCCTGCAACGTCTGAAACAACATTTTCCCTGACGCCCACATTACCGTTCAGGACGACAGCCATCATCATAGAGGCCACGCCGGTGCCGCTGGCGGGGCCGGGCATTTTGCCGTCACGCTGGTCTCGCCGGTGTTTGCCGGGCTGCCCACCGTGCGCCGACACCGGCTGGTGTATGATGCCGTCGCCGACTGGATGCCGCACCGCATCCATGCGCTCAGCATCCATGCCGAGGTGCCCGGCAACTGAGGGCGAAGCTGCCTTGCCGGCTGAACTTTCCCGCATCCGGCGCATGGCTCCCGTCAACGTGTCGGCCCCTGCACCCGTTAGGAAAGGACCGACCACGGTTCGTTCTTCCAACCCGATTTCTTTCTGGAACCGAATATGACCCAATCCTCTTCCGGTCTTTTCTCCAAGCGCACCCTCGGTGCAGCCGCCCTGCTGTCGGCCGGCCTGCTGCTGGGCAGCCCCGCCATGGCGCAGAATGCCGCCGTCGTCAACGGCAAGGCCATCCCTCCTCGCGCCGTCACGACGAGTTCGTCAAGATCCTGGCCCAGCAAGGCCGGCCTGACACCCCCGAAACCCGCAAGATGATCCGCGACGAGCTGATCACCCGCGAGCTGTTCGTGCAGGAAGCCGACAAGCGCGGCCTGGAGAAGACCCCGAGGTCACAGCAGCTGGAGCAGATCCGCCAGGACGTGCTGATCCGCGCCCTCATCGCCAACGAGCTGAAGCAGTCGCCCGTCACCGACGCCGAAGTCAAGGCCGAATACGAGAAGCTCGTCAAGGACTCGGCCCAGAGCGGCGCCCAGGAATACAAGGCCCGCCACATCCTGGTCGAATCCGAGGACGAGGCCAAGCAGATCGTCGAGCGCCTGAAGAAGGGCGAGGGCTTCGAGTCGCTGGCCAAGCTGTCCAAGGATCCCGGATCGGGTGCCAACGGCGGTGACCTGGGCTGGAACACGCCCGACACCTTCGTGAAGGAATTCTCCGAGGCGATGACCAAGCTGAAGAAGGGTGAATATACCGTCATCCCGGTCAAGACCCAGTTCGGCTACCACATCATCCAGCTCGACGACGTGCGTGCTGCCGAGCCGCCTCCGTTCGACCAGGTCAAGCCCCAGCTGAAACAGCAGCTGGAGCGTCAGAAGATCCAGGCCCTGCAGGAGAAACTGCGCGCTTCGGCCAAGATCCAGTAAGGCCAGGAACCCTGGCAAAGGCGGCGGCAGGCACATTCGGCCCCGCCTTCATCCGGGTTCCGGACGCAGGGCCCTGACCTTGCGTCCAACGAAGAAGGGCGATGCCGGAAGGCATCGCCCCTTCTTCTTGTGTGTCCGCCGAAGCCTGCCCCAGGGTGCAGACAGGTGGACGCCGCTGGCCCCGGAGACCTCCCCGGGGCCATTCCCCTGTCTGGGCCTAGGCCTTGTGCGCTGGTCCACCGCCGCCGTGAACAGCACGTCGGTCGACGAGTTCAGCGCCGTCTCCGAAGAGTCCTGGATCACGCTGATGATGAAGCCCACGCCGGCCACCTGCATCGCCACATCGTTGTCGATGCTGAAGAGCGCGAGGCCATCGGGATCAGCAGCAGCGAACCACCGGCCACCCCCGAAGCTATCGCAGGCGCCCAGCGTGGCCACCACGCTCAGCAGCAGCGCCGTGGCAAAGTCCACCTGGATGCCCATCGTGTTCACCGCCGCCAGCGTCAGCACCGTGATGGTGATGGCGGCCCCTGCCATGTTGATCGTCGCACCCAGCGGGATCGAGATCGAGTAGGTGTCCTCGTGCAGGTTCAGCTTCTGGCCAGCGCCATGTTCACTGGAATGTTGGCCGCCGAGCTGCGGGTGAAGAAGGCCGGAATGCCGCTTTCCAGCAGGCAGGTGAACACCAGCGGATAGGGATTGCGGCGCGTCTGGCTGAAGACGATCAGCGGATTGACCACCAGCGCCACGAACACCATCGCCCCCACCAGCACCAGCAGCAGGTGCAGGTACTGCTGCACTTCGCAGCTTTTCATCCGGCGACAGCAGCGTGCTCAGCAGAAGGCCCAGGATGCCCAGCGGGCAAAGCCGATCACGAAACGCACCACCTTGGACACGGCCTCGGCTGCGTCGTTGAGCATCGTCGCGTGTGCTCGCTGGCATGACGGAACGACAGCCCCAGCAGAACGCCCCAGCCCAGGATGCCGATGTAGTTGGCCTCGAGCAGCGCCTTGATCGGGTTGCTCACCAGCTTCATCAGCACATCCTTCAGCACCATGCCGATACCGCCAGGAGCCACCTCGGTGGCGTGCTTGACCCCCTCCAGCGACAGGTTCGACGGGAACATGAAGCTGGCCGCCACCGCCACCAGCGCCGCCGCGAAGGTGCCCACCAGATACAGCACCAGGATCGGGCGAATGTTCGTCTCGGTCCCGTGCTCATGCTGCGCAATGGCGGCCATCACCAGCACGAGCACCAGGACGGGTGCCACCGCCTTCAGCGCACCGACAAACAGGTCGCCCAGCAACACGGCTGCAGCCATCACGTCCGAAGGCCAGCCAGCCGGCAGGGCTCCGGTCCGTTCGATCACGGCGTCCCAACCTTCGGCACCCCCGCCAAAATGCCGGGTCACCAGCGCCACCACCACGGCCAGCACCAGGCCGATGACGATGCGGGTCACCAGATTCAGCCGTGACCACGCTCCAAGAAACTCCCTCTGCTCATGAAAACCCCTGTCAATCGACATCCGACCGTGCAGGCCGCCACAACCGCCCCCTGCAGGCATCCATGCCATGGGGTCGTCATGCGGCGCCGTCAGCCACGGGCCTTCTGCCGGCGTTGGAAAGGGGCTATTCTTGCACCTTTCACGCAGGAAGCACACGATCAACCTTTCAGTCCCCTGCCTCGTCCAGATGCAGCGTGCCGGTTTCCTCCTCGGCCGGCAGACTGGCCGCCCAGCGCGCCAGCTCGTCCTGCTGCGCCCGCAGGGCGGCCCGGTCGGCCCGACGCTGCGCACGGCGCTCGGCAAAGAAACGCTGCAGCAGCTTTCCGCACTCATCGGCCAGCAGCCCCCTGCACCACCGTCTGATGGTTGAGCCGTCCCTCGGCCGGCAGGTCCAGCACGCCGCCACACACGCCGGTCTTGGGGTCCGGGGCGCCGAACACCACCCGGCTGATGCGGGCGTGCAGCATCGCGCCCAGGCACATCATGCACGGCTCCAGCGTCACATAAAGCGTGGATTCGCCCACCGATAGTTGCCCAGCTGCTCGGCCGCCATCCGCAGGTGCGGATCTCGGCATGCGCCGTCGGATCATGACTGCCGATGGGATGGTTGTAGCTGGTGGCAATCACCCGCCCCGCCTTCACCAGCACGGAGCCCACCGGCACCTCACCATGCAGCTGCGCATTCAGCGCCTGGTCCATCGCCAGGCGCATCATCGCGTGGTCAAGCTCGCTGAACGACGCCTCCGGTGCGGGCAGCGATCCCTCGTCTGTCTCGTCCATCACGCCCCGCCAGCCGCCTGCACGCAGCCCTGCCTTGTCATCACGCAGCCAGGGCCGCGTGCTGGCCACGATGTCGTCGGCCAGCTGGGCCACCTGCCGCTGCATGCCCGCCACCAGCGCGTCCACATCATCGGCCTTCACATGCTCGTAACCCTGGTAGCGGCAGCTCAGCATCCGCGGGCTGGCTGACGCATGGTCCTCGGCCGCATCCGTGTCGTCCGAGGCATCCAGTGCGGCGCAGCCGCCAGTCCACCAGCGCATCCACGTCACCGGAGCGGCTGGCATCGAAACGATAGACCTGCAGCGACAGCCGCAGCTGTGCAGGCTGACTGCCTGCCGCGGCCGAGGACGCTGCAGCCACGGCCAGTCGGGCCCCCAGCGCATCACGCAGCGCATCGGCAAAGGGCGCATCCCAGCGGTTGTTCTCCAGCAGCGTCACCGACGTGGCCCATGCCGGGGTACCCGACAAGCCGCCCCCGCTTCCCCGGTGCCGGCCTTGCCTGCGGGCACCTCCGCCTCCCGGCCCGAGACCACGATGTCCACGCGGTTCAACCGCTCCGGGCACATCGACCGTCCCTGATCCGGTAGCGCAGGTCAGGCTGCGCGCGGTTGCCCTGCCCGGCGCATCCATGGCCGACAGCGTATGGAAATGCACCGGCGGCGAACTGGCGCAGGCCGCCAGAGCCAGGGCCAGCGCCGGTACCACCGACTTGAAGACAGCACGCATGATCATCCGTTCCTCTTGAAAGAAATCAGTTGCCCGTCTTGCCACGCAGCAGGCTCTCGGGTGACGCTCCAGGTAATCGGTCAGGCGTCGCAGCGAATCGGCTGCCTTCGAGACCGAACGCAACGTCTGCTGCAGCTCTTCCTGCGTCGGCGAATCACTGGCCAGCGTCCGGTTGGCCGACACCAGCGTGCGGTCTGCCGAATCCAGCGTCTTCTTCAGGCTCTGGATGGTGCCCATCAGCTGCGGTGCCAGATTGTCGTTCAGCCCCTTGACGGTCTTCTCGGCCGCATTGACCGTGCGCCGCATGCCCTGCTAGCGTTCTGCTGGAGGTCACGCCCGATCTGATCGAACGGCACCTTGTTGATCTTGGCCAGGATCTCGGCAATCTGCTGCTGGAACTCGTCCAGCGAATTGCCCACCGTCGGCAGTTCCATCAGGTCACCCTGCACGCTGCGCATCTCGGCCGGCTTTGGCCTGCGGGAAGAAGTCCAGCGAGACATACAGCTGGCCCGTCAGCAGGTTGCCGGTCCGCAACTGCGCCTGCAGCCCGCGCTGGACCATGTTCTGCAACCAGCGATTGCCCTCTTCCTCCAGCTCCTTCTGCGTCATGCCGGCGCCCAGAGGGCCCCTGGGCCTGCAGCCCGCGACCCGCTTCATGCGGTCGGAAAACACCTCGATAAGCACCGGCATGTGAATCTCAGTTGGTGTTCTCGTCCACCACGGCGTCGATGGCCCGGACCTGGCCCAGCTCCACGCCCCGGAAATCCACGATGGCCCCCCACCTGCAGCCCCCGCAGCGACTGGTCGAAGTTCAGCACCAGGAAGCGCGACGGCCCGTCGGCTTCTTCATGGCATCCGCCTCGCTGGCGGCCAGCATGAAGGCCGTATGCTCGTTGGCCGCCTCGCCCTTGCCCTCGATGGGCGAGGCAAAGGCAATGCCGCCCAGCGCCACCGTCAGCAGCGACTGCGTGCGGACCGACACGCCACTGGAATCCAGCTTCGCCTCCACGCCGCTGGCTTCCCAGAAGCGCGAGTTCGTGCCCACGAAGCGGTCGCAGGGGCTGTTCACGAAGACATCGATCGTCACCCGGTCGCCCGACTCGTCCAGCGAATACCCGGTCACGCCCCACCGTCACCCGCCTGTAGAGCACCGGCGAACCGATGTCCAGCGACCCCAGATCCTGGCCCGCAGGCGGAACTGGCTGCCCGCCTCGTCATACTTCAGCGGCGGCGGGCTCTCCAGCCCCTCGAAGGTCGAGACCATCTCGGCCGACTTGCCGGCATCCACGCCGATGTAGGCCCCCGACAGCAGCGTGCCCAGGCCCGACACCCCGGATATGTCAGCACGCGGCCGCACGACCCAGCAGCGCGAGTCCCTGGCCCGGAAGCGACCCGGCCTTGCGATTCAGCTCGATATCCACTTCCACGTGCGAAGCGGTCATCGGCCAGTTCGATGGACTTGACCTGGCCCACCTCCACGTCCTCAGAAGCGCAGCTTGGTCTTGCTGGCCTCCAGACCCTCGGCCGTCTTGAAACTGACCGTGATCGTGGGGCCGTGCTGCGTCATCTGGCGATAGGTGAGGATCGCCCCCACCAGCGCTGCCAAGAGCGGCAGCAGCCAGATCAGCGACGGCAGCCAGCGATAGCGCGCTATCCTCCACCACCGCCCTCGGGCACCAGCACATCGTCGTGATAGCCGCCAGCAGCCCCTGTGCCTGTCCCTGGCCGGTCCCGGCCGCCGTCACGGGGCGCCCCTGCGCGCCAGATCGTTCCCTCGTTGCTCATCCGTCAACCCTTGTCCACACCATGGCGCCCGCCGAAGGCCGGCACCGATTGCTCTATCCCGCACGCCCCGAAACCACGCCCGGATTCGCACGCCTGGGCCTGCGGCCGTGCAGCAGCCCGGGCCGGAAACGCGCGTCCCAGGCCCGTCGCGCATCGAAACTCATCGTCGCCAGCATCGTCAGCACCACCACCGCCCCGAAGGCGGCAATGCCCGACCGGCCTTGACCACCGCCACGCCCGGCACCTGCACCAGCGAGCTGGTCACCGCCACCACGAACACGTCCAGCATCGACCAGCGCCCCACCCATTCCACGATGTCATAGAGATGGGTGCGCTCCTCTAGCCGCCACAGGCTGCGGAACTGCACCAGCAGCGTCAGCAGGATCAGGGCCACCAGCTTGAAGAGCGGGATCAGGAAGCTGGCAATGAAGATGATGGCCGCCAGCGCCCACTCCCCATCCTGCCAGAAGTAGATCACCCCGACAGGATCGTCGAATCATCGGTACCGAACAGCGTGCTGGTAGTCATCACCGGCAACAGGTTGGCCGCGCACATACAGGATCATCGCCGTGATCAGCAGCGCCCAGGTCACGCCCAGCCCCCGGCTTGCGCCGGTGCAGCCGCGCGTCACAGTGCCGGCAACGCCGCCCTCCCGGGCTTCGGGCCCAGACCGTGTCGCAATGCCGGCAGGAGATCATCCCCAGCCTGCGCCCGCAGAACCGGGCCGACTCTGCTGCCGTCAGCAACGCACCGTCATGTGCGTCGCGATGCCCTGCCCCACCGCCATCTTCCACTCCCCGTCAGCCTCTTCCAGCACCGGCGGCTGGCCGGCATATACCACCTGGTCATCCTGCAGCCGCACCTCGCCCACCGGCATGTGGGTGCGCCGGATGAGCCGCCGCAGCCGGAACGTGAGAACCACCGTGAGCGTGATGGTCGTGCCCATCCAGGCCCACAGTGCTGGACCGGCGATGATGCTGGCCATCGACGACAGCTTGATGATGGCCACCAGCACCCCCAGCAGGAACACCTCCACCATGCTCCACGGATACACCTGCTGCATCATCCGCACCAGCCGGTTCTGCACGCCGGCCGGCACATCGCCACGTCCGGTCAGCCACAGCACGAACAGGAGCGTCAGCAGATACAGCCCCGGCAGGAAGAGCGTGGGCACGAACACCATCAGCGCCACCGCGAACATCCCGGACTGCAGCAGCGTCATCACCGCACCCACGAGCGTCAGCTGGTGGACCGTGCCCTGCAGCTCGATGGCCACGATGGGAAAGACGTTGGCCATCACGAAGAGCAGCAGGCAGGTGAGCACCAGCGGAATCATCCGCGCCCGATTGAGGCGTGATGACCTGGCCAGCTCCGAGCCGCACACCCGGCACCGCGCACGCTGCCCTGTCCTTGAGGTGCACACGCCTGTGCAGGGTGTCGCACATCGGACAGGCCGTCAGACCATGGACTTCGCGCATCACTAGAATAACCTCATGACCCCGGAAACGATACCCTGATGCCACCGGCAGCACTCCGGTCGCCTGGCAGGACGGCCAGCCCTTCAGTCCCCGCTACGGGGATCGCTACCACACGCAGTGGCGCCCGCGCCCAGGCCGAGCACGTCTTCCTGGGCGGCTGCGGACTACCTGAGGCATGGTCGGGAAGTCCCCCGGAAACGGTCGGGAACGCCCCGGAACGCGACACGTCGGGAAACCTCCCCGACCTGGGCAATGACAGGAATACCGACACTCCCTCGGTCCCTTCCGGCCCCGCCTGCTGGACCATCCTGGAAACCGGCTTCGGCCTGACTGAACTTCCTGTCGGCCTGGGCCTGCTGGCAGACCAGTCCGATACGCCCGGGCCACACTGCGCTTCGTCAGCACCGAGGCACATCCGGTCAGTGCCCAGGACATCCGCCGTGCCGGCGCCGATGATCCACGGCTGCAGCCGCTGGCCGAGCGCCTGGCCGACGCCTGGCCGGATGCCGGGACGCTGGCTGCATGGTACTCGGGAAACGCCAACGACGCGCCTCCCTGTCACACCCATGCCGAATCGGAAACATCCGCCGAGGGCAGCGCGCCCTGGAAAGGACACTCCGGCCGCAGACATCCAGTTTGCCGGATCCCTCCGCTCCGCATGCCACGGAAGATCTGCCCTGCCTGACCCTGCGCTTTACAGCTCCCCAAGGAACGGTCGAGCTGCAGCTGCTGCTGGGTGACGCCGCCACCCGGCTGGAGGGTTGGCACGCCCGGCGTGGCAGCCTGGGCGCCGACAGCGTGTTCCTGGATGGATTCGACCCGAAGAAGAACCCTGCCATGTGGGATGTCCGCACCATGCAGGCCGTGGCCCGCCACTGCCGCCCGGGTACGCGCATCGCCACCTGGTGCGTGGCCCGCAGCGTGCGCGATGCACTCACCCAGGCCGGCTTCCGGCTGCAGAAGCGCCCCGGCCTGCCCCCAAGCGCCACTGTCTGGCCGGGGAATGGCCTGGCACGCCGTAGCAGACATCAGGAGCGCACGGCCACCACGATGCCGCTCATGATCAGCACGATGCCGATGAAGTACTGGGGCGTGAAGCGCTCGCCGAACAGCCAGTGACTGGCCAGTGGCACCAGCACGAAAGCCAGCGCCATCATCGGATAGACCTTGCCCAGCTCTGCCTTCTGCAGCACCCAGATCCAGGCGATGGTGATGAGCCCGTACAGCGCCAGCGCGGTGAACAGCAGCGTGGCCGTGCGCGGTACCAGGAAGGATCCGGTCTCGGCCAGCGAATTGGCGGGCCAGCTTGAAGAGAATCTGGCCCGCAGCCATGCCGAAGACGCACATCAGCGCCCAGAAGTAGGTCAACACCGGTTGTTCTCCCTTGATGCCCCTGGCGCGTGTCGCGAACGCTGCGCCCGTGATTCGTCCGATTCTGTTCCCGGCCGCCTGCACGGCCGACTCGGTCGCCGGCAGGCGAGCTGGTCACCGTCTCGCCCCGCATGATCTGCGTGTGTGTGCCCATCCGGCGTGCCTCGATCACCCGCGTCACGGAGGCCGACGGGTTCTTGAAGCGCTCCAGCGTGCGCGACGTGCGCAGGAACGGGCCGCTGCGGCACCGACTGCACGTCCTGACCGATGAAGGCCAGGATCAGCTCGATGCCCACCAGCACCGGCAGGGCCGACAGCATGACGGTACCCGCCGTTGCTGTCACACCCAGGCTGCTGGCCTCATTCCACTTGTACAGGCCGAACAGCACCCCAAAGATCAGCAGCAGCATGCCCATGGGCAGCTGCAGCGAGGCCAGCGACAGGTCCCGCAGATAGTAGTTGTAGAAGATGCGCTTGAAGGTGCTAGCACGTGCTTGAAGAAGAACTCGCCCACCACCTTCGAGATCCGCAGGTTGCTCACCTCGTCCCCATAGGAGGCGTGCATCGGGATGTCCACCACCACCGCCCGCAGCGTGTTGAGCCGGAACAGCATGTCCGACTCGAAGAAATAGCGCCGGCTGATGCGTCCGAACGGCAGGCAGGCCGCCACATCGCGGTGGATGGCCGTGTAGCCGTTGGTGGGATCGAACAGGTTCCAGTAGCCTGACGAGATCTTGTTGAAGAACGACAGCACCGCATTGCCCAGCAGGCGGACCGTGGGCATCTGGCTGACCTGCTCCAGGTCGAAGCAGCGGTTGCCCCTTGGTGTAGTCGGCTTCACCGGCCAGGATCGGCGCCACGAAGTCCGGCAGCAGCTCGGGCGCCATCTGGCCATCGCCGTCGATCTTGACCATGATGTCCATGCCGTCGTCCAGCGCCACCCGGTAGCCGGTCATCACCGCGCCCCCCACGCCCTGGTTGATCTGATGGCGGACCACCCGGACCCGGCTGTCGGTGCATTCCCTGCTCCACCAGGTCGCCGGATCCTCCGGACAGCAGTCATCCACCACATAGACCCGCCTGACCTCGGGGCCGATGCGCTGCAGGACTTCAGGATATGGGCCTTGACCTTGTAACAGGGAATGATGACCGCGATGCTTGCCATGAATGCTCGTGTCGCCTGGACGAAGCCGGAGAAGGACAGCTGGCTATTCTACAGGTCCGGGCAGATCCGCCGGCACGCCCCTCGCCCGGACCGTCGGGACAGCGCCCCGGACACTTGTGCCGGCACCGGGCCGTGCAGCCTCAGTCCTTCGCCTGCAGCGCCCCCGCCATCAGGCCACTGGCCCGCAGCACCCGGCGCCGGATGGCCTGCCCCAGCACGCCATCCAGCCCATCAGGCCCCACCAGCGTGAAGAAGCGCCGTGCCCGCGTGATGGCCGTATAGACCAGCTCACGGGTCAGCACCGGCGACAGCTCGGCCGGCATCGCCAGCGCGGCATGGTCGAACTCCGAGCCCTGCGCCTTGTGCACCGTCATGGCAAACACCGTCTCGGCCACCTGCAGCCGGCTGGGCAGCACCCAGCGAATGCCACGGCTACCTCCCTCGGCCGGGAACGCCACCCGCAACCGGCCACCCTGAGCCGCCAGCGCAATGCCCACGTCACCATTCATCAGCCCCAGCTCGTAGTCGTTGCGGGTGACGATCACCGGCCGGCCCGCGTACCACCCCTCACTGGCCGCCAGCAAGCCCGCTGACTGCAGCCAGAGCGCAATCTGCCGGTTCAGCCGCTCCACCCCCAGCTTCCCTGACGCAGCGCACAGCAACTGAAAGCGCCCATGGGCCTGCAGCACCCCGGCCGCCCATTCATCGAAGGGGTCCTGCCCAGCCTCGTCCGCCGGACGGTTCTGGTGCATCCACTGCAGGTAATGCGCGTACCCCACCGGGCCCCGCGTCGGCAGGCACCCCGTCCAGCCGGCCGTGAACCACCAGTTGCCGCAATACGTCCCAACGCTCGGCGTCCACCTCGATCCGGGCGATATCGGGCACCTGGCCCGACGCACACCCTGTCCGAACCTCGTCCCACAGACGCTGCACCCCTGGCCACCTCGCCATCGTTGACCAGGGCTGCCAGACGGCCGATGCCGCTGTCCGCCCCGAAGCGATGGCTGTGACGCAGCATGCCGACGCTCTGGTCCAGCAACGTGCCATCTTCTGCCCCGTCAGCCTGCAGCCCGCAGTCGATGGGCTCCTGCGCCACCAGGGCCACCCAGTCGGCCGTCTCCGGCCAGTAGCGTCCCTCGCGGGCATGGGCACACAGCTCACCCAGAATGGCGCCTGCCTCCACCGACGCCAGCTGGTCCTTGTCCCCCAGCAGGATGAGCCGTGCCCTGGGTGGCAGCGCATGCATCACCTGCGCCATCATTTCCAGGTCGATCATCGAGGCCTCGTCGATCACCAGCACGTCCAGCGGCAGTGGATTGCGCGCGTCATGCCGGAAATGCCGCGTGCCCGGCCGGCTGCCCAGCAAACGGTGCAGTGTCGAGACGGACCGCGGAATGGCCGCCCGGATCGCCTCGCCCTGGGGCACGTCCCTGAAGCGGCAGCCGGTCAATGGCGCTGCTGATCAGAGCTGCCCAGTCGTGCCGCTGCCTTGCCGGTGGGCGCCGCCAGCCCGATGCGCAGGAACTGCCCCTGCCCGGCCAGCGCCAGCCATTGCAACAGGGCCAGCAGCCGGATCACCGTCGTCGTCTTGCCTGTACCCGGCCCCCGGTGATCAGCCCGAAGCGCCGCCGTGCCGCCAGCGCACAGGCAATCCGCTGCCAGTCCGCCCTGCGCCCGGGCTCTGCTGCTGCGTCCCCGACCGCTCCCGCAGCCTGCATTCCGGCCATGTGCACCGAACGGGTGGCTGCATGGGCCGCATGCTCTGCCCCGGCACCGCCCGGTCCGCCAAACAGCACCACCAGCGCCTCCTGCAGGCGAGGCTCTTCTTCCCCGGACAGACCCTGGCAGCATCATCCGCTGCCGGATGCCCTGCTGCACGTCCTGCTCGTACTGCCAGAAACGCCGCAGGTACAGCCGATGCTGCACCAGCACCAGTGGCGTCGTCCGGGCCCCATCTGCGGACATCTCATCCGCCGGCCCTTGGCCGAGGGCTGCGCCACCAGCGATGGACACGCCACGCAGGCTGCCCTGCCAGTCCGCCAGCGTCAACGTCTGCAGCCAAGGGCCCACCGGAATCGACAGCACCGGCATCGCTGCTCCAGCACCGCCTGCAGATCCAGACAGACATGGCCCCGTCCCAGCTGCCAGCTGCACAGCGCTGCCGCCAGCAGCACCTGCGGCAACGCCGGGGACGGTTCCGTCCCCTCCGCCAGAAAGTGTGCCAGTTCCAGATCAATGCGCCGCAGCCAGCCATCCCCATGCCAGTGTGCCAGAAGCGCCAACATGCCGGCCACGTCCGCGGGCAGCACCACCTCCGGCCCCCCTGTCTCCGGCAACGAAGCAAACAGGTCCCCGTCAGCTCGTCCTGCACCGATTTTCGGCCTCGCCGTGTCATTGCACCTCCGTCATGGCTTGCCTGCCCCCAGCGGCCGCTGCCCCGCAAAAGGCCGCATCCAGCGCCTCGATCACCGCCCGGTTCGGCCGGGCTGCGAACACGCCCCGTGACGGCGCACCGCTGCCACGCAGGAACAGATAGAGCGCCCCGCCCACATGGCGGTCGTAATCGTAGTCCGGCGGTCGCACCTTCAGCAGCCGGTGCAGTGCCAGCAGGTGGAACAGATACTGCAGCTCGTAGCGGTGGGCCAGCACCGCGGCCTGCATGGTCTCGCCGCGATAGGCCTCATCCGAAGCCCCCAGCCAGTTCGACTTGTGGTCCAGAACGTAGAAGCGGCCATCATGCTCGAACACCAGGTCTATGAAGCCCTTCATCATGCCGTTGAGCTGCCCCGGCAGCAACGGAGGTCGCGCCGCGCCACTGAACGTGTGCTGGCGCACCCAGGCATCCAGCGCCGGCAGGTCGATGTCCTGCACCGCCAGCATGAAGCTCATCTCCACCTGATACTGCCGCAGCCCGGCCAGCGTGAACGAGGAGGTGCCATCAGACGGGACGGGCCCGGCACCCACCAACGCCTCTTCCACGTTGCCCTGGATCCGATCCCTGCCCCCCGCATCCAGCGGCAGGGGCTGCGTCAGCAGACGCACCAGCCAGTCCGTCAACAGCGACTGCCAGGGTTGCCAGTCCGGCATGCGCTGCAAGCGCCAGCGCACCTGCTCGGCCAGACGTGCCGGATCTTTTGCCAGCGCGGCAAAGCCCTGGCGTCCGGCCCATTCCAGCAAACCATGCAGGAAGGTACCGGCCTGGGGACCCCGCGCAAAATCATGCACGCTGCTGCCGAGCCCCCACGCCCTGCTCAGGATCCACCATCGCCAGCGCAGAAGCTTCAGCCGTCTGCACCCAGGTGCCGCTGACACGGCATCGGCTGCGCGCTGCTCAGCCCAGGTGTCGGTCAGCGCCGAATCGCCATAAGGCGCATCGCTTTCATCCACGTTCCGACCCGGCTCCCATCCTTCACCGGCCACCGGCTTCTGCACCCCATGCGCGGCAACCGTCTCATGCACGCCCCTGGTCGGACGGTGAGCCGGATGCGGAAAGCGTCGTTGCAACATCTTCCACCTCCAGCGCCGAATAGCTGGCAATCCACCATCGCGGCCATGACTGGCCAGGCAGCATCGGCGGCGTCTTCCACGCAGCCGCACCCCGCCCGGATGTCCGCTCAGAGGGGCTCCACAAGGCCGCCTGTGTCACGCTCCCTTCGTCTTGCCCATCTGCCGGCAACGACGTTTCCTCCACCGCCAGCACACCCGGTGCGATGCCCTCACGCCACTGATCAACCTGCTCCCTGCAGGGCAGCAAACAGCCGATGGCCATCGCCACTTTCGCCACCCAGCCCCAGCAGATGGCCCGCTGCACTGCGGTGCAGATTCTCCAGTGCCCCAGGCCCACGCAGGTGGCATGACGTGCCCGCGTCAGCGCCACATACAGTTTTCGCAGATCCTCACCCAGCCGTTCCGCATCGGCTGCGGCCACGATCCCGTCATCAGCGCTCCTGCCCGGCACCAGCCGAAGGCGGCCATCAGCATCATGCCAGCGCAGCAGCGCATCCTTCGCCTCCACCGGGCGCACAGCGCAGAAGAACGGCAGGAACACCAGCGGATACTCCAGCCCTCGGACTTGTGCACCGTCACCACGCGCACCCGGGCATCGTCGCTTTCCAGCCGCTGACGGCGCGCCTCACGCTCGCCTTCGGGGGCATCCCGCTGCTCCTGCAGATAACGCACCAGGGCATGCTCGCCTTCCAGCCGTGTGGATGCCTGCTGCAGCAGCTCGCTCAGATGCAGCAGATCGGTCAGCTGCCGCTCGCCCCCCTGCGCCAGCAAGCGGGGCACCACGCCGAAATCCTGCAGCATGTGCCGGACCATCGGCAACACGCCCTGGCTGCGCCAGATCTCCCGGTAGCGCTGAACTGCGCCACCGCTCCTCCCAGTGCAGTTCGTCATGCACCAGCCGCTCCAGCTGCAGGGCATCCAGCCCGCACAGGGCGGTACCCAATGCCGCACGTAGCAGCCGTCCGTTCGCAGGCTCGGCCGCCGCCTGCAGCCAGCGCAGCAGTGGCGGTACCACCGGACTGGCATAGACCGACTCATCCTCGGACAGATAGACGCTGCGGATGCCCTGGGCACGCAGGGCCTTTCTGACGGCATCGGCCTCCCGGCCGCTGTTGACCAGCACGGCGATGTCGGCCGGCCGCACGCCGGAAACACGGCGCGAATCCCTCACCCGCATGAACGTGCTGTTCGTCCGGACGCACCGGACTGGCAAAACCGGCCCGACCCTCGGCCCCCGCCTGCAGCAGGCGCGCGATCTCCCATGCCGTGACCTCGGCATAATGCGCGGTATAGGCCCCCTTGGATACATGACCGACTTGGCATTCAACCTGTTTCCGGCATCTTCCGCCATCGTCCAGGCGACCAGTGCCGGCGCAGCCCCGCCCGGATACTTCGTGTCCTGCCAGATTTCCTTGCGCCCTTGAGCCTTCACCGCCAGGAAAGGCAGCGACGCCGCTGCTCCTGCACCGTGCCCGTCATCCGATACGGCACCGAACCGGAATGCGCCGCCGGGGCGCTGCTCAGCCACCTCGAAGACATGGTTGACGGCACCCACCATGGCTTTCGACGAGCGGAAATTGGTGTCCAGCGTGTAGTGCCGTCCTCGGGTGGCCTCGCGCGCCCGCAGATAGGTATGAATGTCGGCCCCGGAAAGCATAGATGGCCTGCTTCGGGTCGCCGATCAGGATCAGCGCCTGCTCCGGGCAGTTCTTCTCCACCCGATAGACGCGATCGAAGATGCTGTACTGCACCGGATCGGTATCCTGGAATTCATCGATCATCGCCACCGGAAACTGGTCCCGGATCCGTTCGGCCAGCCGCTCTCCGCCCTCTGTGGCCAGTGCCTGCGCCAGCTGTCGCAGCAGGTCATCGAAGCTCATTTCGCTTCTCTGGTCACGTGCCCCGCGATAGCGCGCCTCGATCCAGCGTGCGGCATGAAGCAGCGTCGCCTGACGCCCATCCGGCAGCGCCGCCAGCTCCCGGCAGGGCCGCCATCGCCGCCAGCGCCGGATGGTCCAGCATGGCCACGAGCGCAGGATCCTGGGCATCGACATCCTTGCCAAAGGCGTCGCGCAGGCCATTCGGGCGTCAGGCGATTCATGGCCGTCTCGGACAGTCCGGGCTTTGCCATGTCGGCATCGTCCACCCAGTCACGCAGCGGCTGCAACCACTGGGTCTGGTTGTTGGTTCTCACCTTGCTGCCATTGAGCCAGCCGATCGGAAATGCCTGTTCAGGCCGTGCTTCCGACGCCGGCTCGGCGCCTCCCTTGCCCTTGCGCGAGGCAGCAGGCTTTTTCCCGCCCGGCATCCAGCATGCACCCCAGCTCATCGATCCAGCCCTCCCGCCACGGGGCCTTCAGCGCCTGCAGCTGCTCTCTGCGCTGCTGCTGTGCCTCGCCGATGGCCTCGGCCGGCGAGCGTCCCTCACCGGACAACGCGTCCAGATCGGACAGCAGGCTCTGCACTTCCTTCTGCAGCGCATCCGGGTCGGTCCACCAGCCCTGCAGCACTCGGGGCAGCCTCCAGTGGCAGACCCCTGACAGAAATTGCGCCAGTAATCACGGCAGGGCCTCGGCCAGCAGCTCCGACGTGTCGGTGCTCAGTGTCTGGTTGAACAGCCCGCGGCTGTCGAAGGCATGCTCACGCAGCATGCGGTTGCACCAGCCATGGATGGTGGAAATGGCCGATTCATCCATCCACTCTGCCGCCAGCTGCAGGGTATGTGCCCGCTCGGACCATTGGGAGGCCGGATAGGCATCACGCAGACCCTGCAGGAAAGGATCGGCCTTCGGCAGCACGGCAAGGTCTTCCCCGGCCGAGGCAACATCCGGCGCGGGCTGCCCGCCAACGACATTCTGATCAGGAAAGCTCCCCGGCACCATGGCATCCAGACAGGTTCCCGCCTCGACGGCTTCGGCGCTGGCCCGAAAAATGCCGCGGCCTCGGCCAGCCGCGCCCGGATGCGGTCACGCAGTTCCAGCGTGGCCGCTTCGGTGAAGGTCACCACCAGGATCTTCGGCGGGGTCAGCGCCTCGCGAAACGCCGTGGCCTCCTGGGGCGGTTTCTGCACCCTCGAGAAACCCCATGTCCACGTCGGGCGGATACGCCGCGTCAAGGCTCACGGTGCCACGCTCGCCATGTCCCAGCACCAGCCGCAGGTACAGGGCTGCGATCGTGTAGGTCTTGCCGGTGCCGGCGCTGGCCTCGATCAGTCGGCTGCCCCACAGCGGAAAATGCAGCGGCTCGACTCGCCGGGGCTGCTCCGTCCGCACGGCTGCAGCCCCCCTCATCGTGTCTGCTCCCGGACATTCCGGCTGCTCCGGCATCCGTCATTCCCTGCCCCTGTTCATTCACCATGGGAATCTCCTTCAGCGGATCCCTCATGGCCCGATGCCGCCCCCTTCCTGAGTACTGCATCCGCCAGCGGCTGCAACAGCCGCTCGGTCCACTGGGCACTCGCCGTCCTCCTCCAATGCCTGAAAGTCCGGATAGGCACGCATCAGATACTCATCCCGCTGGCACTCACCAGCGCCTCCAAATCCGCCTCGCTGCCCTCATAAGCAGCCTGTGCTGCCCGCTGGCGCTTGTCGGAATCCTCGGGCAATCCACCGAATACCCACGCAAATCCTGTCTTTGCAGCCAGCGGCAACGGCCGACGACAGGCCATGTTCCAGGCCTGCAGCAGGTCCTGCCAGTACGCCAGCGCCACCTCCCGATCCAGCGGCATCAGTTCGACCGTGCTGCCCTCCTTGCCGATGATTCGCGTCCGAAGCGATTTTCCCGACAGATTGGCCGCGATATGGTGGACCCAGTAATCCAGCAGCTTGTCGTAGCGATAGCTGCTGTCCTTGCTCTCCTCCGGATGAGGACCTTGACCCCTTGCCGGAAGACGCTTTCTTCCCGCTTCCCTTGTTGACCAGATTGCTGGCACTGATCAGCAGCCGCACGCGCTCGCCCTCCGACCCGGCCCTCAGCTGATCCAGCGTACCGACCACCGGCGGCGACACCGACGGTTGTTCAGGCCACAGAAACGCCACATCCGGCAACACGGTCGGACAGCGACCGATCTCTTGCAGATAGGTCTCGAACATCTCCGCCATCGGCGCATCCAGCTTCTCGCGCATCAGTTCACCGAAGGCGCCCACGGGCAGCTGGCCGGCACGGGCAAACCGCGTCAGTGCCTCCGCACGTCCTCGGCCAGCACGTCGGCAAGATCGTCCTTCAACCCGGAGGCGGAACCGGATTCCTCAGTTGCCGCGCCCAGGGACGACAGCGTCACCGCGACCCGATGCTGCTGCGACGCGATGAGATCGGCCTGCAGCTGCCATTGCTGCAGACCATCCAGACTGAACGGCTCATGATCAGGCACCACCGCATCCTCATCCTGCCAGTGGATGTCCAGGCGCTTGCGAAAGAAGTACGCGACCGGCCTTTTCAGGAAGCGCGTCAGCTCCTCCAGCGTGAGTTCCTCGGGCCACTCGGCAGGGGGCAGCATCGGCCATCGTGCAGAGCCGGATACCGACGCGGCGTTCACCGCATTTTTCCGCGATATCGCTTTCAACCTCGGCCCCTTCCGAAGCGTGGTCGGCATGCCCCATCTCGGCCTGCTGCAGCGCCTTCGCCATTCGTTCGAATAGCTGAAGAGATCGTCATCTCCCGCCCGCGTGGAATCCGCAGCACCATCGCGCACGAAATACGCCCGACTGAAGGGCTGCAGGCGATGCTGGGTCGTCAGCGCCTCCAGCAGTGCCGCACCCGTCTCCTCGTTACGACCGTCCAGCCGCCACCCGGCAACGATATGGTCACGCAACTGCGCCACCAGCACGGAGGGCGGACGGGGTGAATCGTCATGGACACTGCGCCCCACCCAGTTGATGGAGAGCTGCTCGCGTGCCGACAGCAGTGCTTCCAGGAACAGATAGCGATCATCCTCGCGGCGTGAACGGTCGCCCGGTCGATACTCGTTGCCCATCAGGTCAAAGTCCGCTGGCTGGCGCGAACGCGGAAAGTCGCCGTCGTTCATGCCCAGCAGGCACACGTGGCGGAACGGAATCGCCCGCATCGGCATCAGCGTGGCAAAGGTGACGGCGCCGGCAAAGAATCGCCGTCCCAGTCCCTCGTCGTCGAAGCTGGCCAGCCAGTGCTCCCGCACCACCGACAGGGGCAGCGGCAGGGTCCATCTGCGCCTCGGCACAATCATCCAGCCATTGCTGCAAGGCCTCGGAAAGCCGCATCAGCAGGATGCCCTCGCGCCCTCATCGGCCACGAAGAAGCGGTCCAGCATGGCCTGTAGCCGCACGCCCCACTCCTGGGGCGTGGCGGGATTACGTACATCCTGCCAGGTGTCCTGCAGCGCCCGCACCAGGGCCAGCAGCCTGCCCAGCAGCTCGCCGTCCAGGCCACTGATCTCGTCCAGCGGCTCGATGTCCGACCACGTGCCGGTATGGCCCGCCACATAGCCCAGCAGCATGCGCTGCAGTCCGAACCACCAGCTGTTCTGCGCCACGGCATCGTCCAGTTCCAGCGACTGCCGCTGCGCAGGGTCCAGTCCCCAGCGGATGCCGCTCTTCTCGATCCAGCCGCGCAGCTGCGGCAACTGTTCGGCTTCGATGCCGAAACGCCGCTGCAAGGACGACACCTCCAGCAGATCCAGCACCTCAGACACCGACAGGCGCGCTTGCGGCAGATCCAGCAGGAACTCCACGGCGGCCAGCAGCGGCTCGTGGCTGCGGCTTTGCTGGTCGGCCATCGAGAACGGAATGAAGCGTGGGTCCTGCGGCGGATACAGCCCCGAACACCGCCTGGATGTGCGGCGCATAGGTGGCGATGTCCGGCACCATCACGATGACGTCCCGCGGCTGCAGCGTGGGATCTGCCGCGAAGGCGGCCAGCAGCTGGTCATGGAGCACCTCCACCTCGCGCTGCGCACTGTGGCAGATCTGGAAGCGGATGGATCGGTCACGCTGAGGGATCGACCGCCGGCCAGCGGCTGCGCGTCTCGGCCAGCGGCGCCAGATCGAGGATGTCCTGCTGCAGCTGCAGAAGCAATGTATCGGCCGGCTCATGATCGATGAAGATGTCCGCCCGCCGGTCAATGGCCAGCAGACGCGTCTCGGCCGCCCCCTGCTCCTCATCGTACTGGGTCAGCAGACCGATGAAATCCCGCCCCTGCCGCCCCCAGGCGGCTAGCAGCGGCTGGGCCATGCGCAGCCAGGTGGGACAGTGCCGGATCGACGCCCTGGGCGGTGGGCATGCCGGCGGCGCAGGCCCGCCAGCCACTCCCGCTCAGGCACGATGTCGCCCCAGTAATGGCGGCACGGGTTCTGCACGCACATCAGCACCTGGCACCAGCGCCCCAGGGCCGACAGCACCTCCAGCGCCTGGCGGGCATGGCCGAGATCCCGAAGACCACCACGCGGCGCGGCAGCCCGGCAGGCCGTTCGGCATCGGGAGACATGCAGGCATCAATGAAGCGCTGGTGGATCGTGGCGCGATTGTCCCCGGCCGCCCCTGGCCCACATCGGCCAGCAGCTCCCGCCAGAGCAGCGGCTGCCAGCGTGCGTCTTCCGGCAGGGGCTTGCCGGCCTGATCCGGCAAAAGGCAGGCCCTGCGTTTCCGTGGCGTTTCGGTGTCTTGATGCTGCTCGACCGAGCCCGTGAATCCCTGCAGCCGATCGTGCCCGTGGGCCCAATCCTCCAGCCAGTCGGCCCGGTAGACCTGATACTGGTCGAACAGATCAGCCAGCTGGGCTGCCAGCTGATGCAGACGGCGCAGCTGCGGATCCTCTTCCAGGAAACGCCGCAGCGGCTCGAAGACTGCCTGTAGTCTGCGGCCCAGTCACCAGCGCGGGCAGCAGCCGCATCAGTCGCCAGGTCAGCAGATCCTCGCCAAAGGGAGACCGTTCCGGCACCTGATCCTCGCCCAGCACGGCCCGGTAGGCCTGCCAGATGAAACGGGACGGAAGCTGCAGGTCGATGGCGGCCGCAATGCTGCCAGTCCGCGCCCTGTCGAACGCGGGACACCCCGCATCGACAGGCACCGGATCGGCTGCCAGCGACAGCGTGAGCCACTGCGCGATGCCGTTGCTCTGCACCAGGATGACTTCTATTTTCCAGCGGGGCCAGCGGATGGGCCCGCATCCAGTCACAGATGAGGTCGCGCAGCGTCTCGGGACTGGCTGCCGTGGATGACGATGAAACCGGGAGCAATGTCGGGCTGGGGCATGCTGACAGGAACGGGCATATTCCCGTTTACCTTGGATGCCCCCACCCTGGCAAGCAACGGCGGAGCCGTGGCCCGGATGAGACATCCGGCGAAAGCTGCCGTTCAGGGCCGGAAACTCAGGCGGGCTCAGGCCTGGGACAGCCAGCGCTGCAGCACGGCATTGACGGCCCGGGCCGCTCCATCGGCGCCAGGTGGCCAGCCCCGAATGATGGCCAGCTTTGCGCCGGGCACGCTGGAAGAGATTTCCTGCGCCAGGGCCGGTGGGGTGAGCTGATCGCCCTCACCCACCACGACCAGCGTGCGGCAGTCGATCTTGGCCAGGAGCGGCCGGGAATCCGGGCGACCCAGGATGGCCATCTGCTGGCGCATCGAACCCCTCGGCACCCACCGCCCGGCGCATGCCCTCCACCAGGGCAGCCAGCTGCAGGTCATCCACGCGTCCGGGCGCCACCAGCCTCGGAAACATCGACGGGATCCGTCCGAAACCACCATTCTGGGCCATCCGGATCATTTGCAGGCGGTTCTCGCGCGCCTCGTCAGTATCGGTCCGGGCCGATGTGTCGAACAGCACCAGCTCGCCGACTCGTTCCGGTGCCTGTCGCAGGATCTCGAAAGCCAGATAGCCGCCCATGGACAGCCCCACCAACCGGAAGACCGGCGGCGCATCCGCCAGAATGGCCCGCGCCATGGCCCCTGATCTCGCCGTGCCGTGTGTGTCGGCCACCGTCACCGAGCCCTGCGTCCAGAAAAAGCGGCAGTTGCGCCATGAAGAGCTGGGGCGTGCACAGCAGCCCCGGCACGAGCACGGTGGGCAGCCTGCCGAACACGACAGGCGTACTGGCGACGGGGGCTGATATGGGCACCCGTGGGGCAGGTCTCGATATTGATGATTATATCGATCGTGAACACCTGACCATTCCTCGGGCACGGAACAGCTCCCGCCTCTGCTGACCCATGTGTGTCAGCCTGGAATGCCGACATTGCCCCTTGTTCCCGAAGAAGCACGAAATACGGCATCTATTTCGCTCGGGATGTAGCAATTCGCGAATAATCCGTGGTCAATCACATGAAGTCGTAAAAGAAAAACGCCCCTGCCGGGCACTCCGGAACAGGGGCATTTCAGAGATCGGGAACCGCTCGGACCGGGCAGACGCATGCACCTGCCCGGCCTCACGGCCTGCGAAATTCAGACAGGATCAGTCATCCTGCCTTCGTCGCGGGCCCGCCGGAAAGGCACGGTCCGATCCAGCGTGGCCGGGCCACGCTTGCGGGCGCCACCACGGGCATCACGATCACCGAGCGGCCACCGCGATCCGGGCCGCCCCGACGGTCGTCGCGGCCGCGCCAGCCGGCATCGTCACGCCGACCGAAGCCCCGGTTGCCGCGTCCCTCGCCATCCCGGCGATCACCGCCCTCCCAGGGCTTGCGGTCCTTCCACCCCGGACGGTCGCCAGCTGCGGCGTTCCTGGCCTTCACCGTCACGGCGCGGTTTCCAGTCACCGCGATCGCCACGGAATCCGCGGGACTCGTTATTCCGATCCCTGACTCCAGCCGCCACGATCGCCCCCGGTCCTCCCAGGCACGGCCACCGCCTTCACGGCGATCACGGTCGAAGGGGCGACGCTCACGCTGTCCGCCCTCGCCGCGTTCACCGCGACGTACATCCCAGCCGCGGCCTTCTCGCCGATCGTTGTTCCACAGACGCTCGCGCCGGACTTCGCCATCACGGCCTTCCGGACGGAAGCCGCGTGCGCCGTCCTGCGGACGGTCCTCGCGACCTCTCCAGCCGCCGCGACGGTCTTCGTCACCGCCGAAAACGGCGCCCCGGACGATCCTCGCTCCAGCGCTCACCGTCGTGGCGACGCGGCCCGAAGCCTTCACCCAGTCGCGACGCGGCCAGGGCTTGCGATCCCGATAGCCGTCCTGGCCGCCCCGGAAGTCGCTCACGACGCCCGAAGCTGTGTCTCACCACGGCGCTCGTCCCGGTCACGCGGGCCCTGTGCGCCATCACGGTCATGTCGTCCCCTGGAAGCCACGGCCCCGGTATTCGCGGTCGCCACCGCGCCGATCATCCTGACCACGGCCGCCGAAACGCGGCTTTGCCGTAGCCTCTCACGACGGGCTTCCTTCTTCTTGTGCTCTCTTGAAAAGGCTGCGGCTTTGAACTGGGCCTCCAGTCCCGGGAACTCGCTGACCTGGATGTGGGCGACCCAGGAAATGCTCGGATCTTGCGCAGCGGAATCACGTCCTCGCGGCCCACGAAAGAGATGGCCTGGCTGCTGGCACCGGCACGACCGGTACGGCTGATGCGATGCACGTAGTCCTCGGCCACGCGCGGCAGCTCATAGTTGATGACATGGGTAAGGCTGACACATCAATGCCGCGGGCCGCCACGTCGGTGGCGATCAGCACCTGGCATTCCCCTGACGCAGGCGGTTCAGTGCCCGCGTGCGCTCGCGCTGGTTCATGTCACCATGCAGCGCATCCACGGCAAAGCCTTCGCCCTGCAGTTCCTCGGACAGCTCCTCGGCCCGCCGCTTGGTAGCGGTGAAGACGATGGCCTGGCCAAGGCCGCGTGTCGTTCAGGCAGGCGCGCAGCAGCTGGCCACGGTGTCCCGGGTTGTCGACATAGACCACGTGGTCATCGATCGGCGTGGAGTGCCTCTTCGCCGCGCTCGACGGTCAGCCACCGAGGATCCTTCAGCAGTTGTCGGCCAGGTTGCGCACATCGTGCGAGACGGTGGCGGTGAAGCACACGGTCTGGCGCTCGGTCGGCAGCATTTCGGCAATGCGAACACATCTTCGGAGAAGCCCATGTCCAGCATCCGATCGGCCTCGTCCAGCACCAGCATCTTCAGGCGCGACAGGTCGATCTGCCGCTTTTCCAGCTGGTCGATCAGTCGGCCGGGCGTGGCCACCAGCACTTCGTAAGGCATGGCCAGTGCCCGTGCCTGGTGGAAAGTAGGAAGAGCCCCCGGTGATGCAGACGGTGCTGGTGCGCGGCAGCAGCCGCGACAGCGCGTGGCTGGTGCGCGTGACCTGCTGGGCCAGCTCGCGGGTGGGCGTGAGCACCAGCACGGAGGACCGAAAGGTCGGACGTGCCGGACGGCGACCCCTGCCCCGCTCTGCCACGGTGGTCCTCGCCATCGTCACCGCGTCGTGGTGCTCGGCAGCACGCCCTGCGCATTCAGCGCCACGCCCCGCAGGGCCGGCAGCAGGAAGGCTGCCGTCTTGCCGGTACCGGTGGGCGCTGAGGCAACCAGGTCGCTGCCGGCCAGCAGCACCGGAATGGCTGCGCCCGCACGGGCGACGGATGGATGATGTCCAGGCGTTGAAGGGCCTCGTACCACGCGGCCTCGATCAGCCCCAGCTCGGCAAAGCTCGAATCAGTGGCTTTCGACGAAGCGGGGTCAGCATGCAGCGGTGCCGGCTCATCGTCCTCACCCACCTCGTCGTCGTCCGAATCGGTGTCGTCCGTCTCTCGTCTTCGTCTTCGTCGTCGTCGTCGTCGTCGTCGCCGTCGTCGTCGTCGTCAGAACCATCATCCGCCCGGGTCGAAGTCCCCGTCATCCCCGTCGGACCCGTCATCATCCAGGTCGTCTTCATCGTCGAAGTCGGCACCCTCGTCCGCTTCGTCTTCATCGGCAAGGCGCGCCTCGTCGTCCCGATCGTCGGTCTCGTCCTCGTGGCTGGGGGTGGAAGCGGCCTTTGTGCGCTTCGTGGTCTTCTTCGCGGGCGCGGCATCCTGGGCCGGCGCTACGTCTTCGGCGGTCTGGGCCGCCACGTTCCTCGACGGATCGGTCCTGCTCGTCGTTCTCCTCGTGCTGAGTCATGGCTCATGAAAGTGAAAATGGCAACGTCATCGCGGGCGCTGTCCGTGTACGCAGCAGACGGACGCGGGCATGCTGGCGAACGCCATGACAGGCGCCGGCTCGCGGCAGGACCAGGATGAAAATCTTCCGGATGGATCCGGGAATCTGGCGATGACGTGGGCGGGGCCTCTTGCCCCGACGGGGTTGACGGATTGCGTACCTGCATCGACGCTAACCGGAGAAGGTACGGGGCGTGCCTTTCATGGGCGCACTGGACACGCAAGTTGACGTGTCCCGGATACGCTGGGGGCCAGAAATCGATGTCTGAAGTCCGACATCCTACCAGAAACCGACGAAGGACGATGGCGTGCCCCTGTGATTCGGCTCATGTCGTGGTGCAGCCCCCCTTCGACAGCGCCAGGCCCTCATGTTGTGATGCAACACCCAGCCCTCCAACCCAGCACCCGCCTGCCCTTCATGAGCACCATGCAACCTTCCATCAATGAGGAAATGACACTTATCATGTAATGGATTCTCGGTCGTATTCAGATCACCTTCATATACTTGCCCCGGGTTACCAGTCATCTCCCAAAGAAGACCCAGTCCGTCGTCCCCGGTCGTGCCCCTTCGATCACCGTCCTTTCATTTCTGCTCACGACATCCTGTTCCAAAGTGCGCCTTGTGGCCAATCCTCATCGTGCAGCCGCCGCAGAACACGTCCCGCCCGTTCACCATCCGTCCTTTGCACTGCTTCAGGTGGCTGCCGCCGTGGCCCTTGCCTTCGGCCCTCCCCTGGCCCACGCCCAGGGCATCACCGTCACCAGCACGGAACCAGCCATCGTGGTCGACAACACGAACCCCGTCACGCTGGACACCGTGAGGGTCAGCGCGAGCGCCGATGTCTCGCCACCGGACTGGCGAAGACGCCGTCCGCGTGGACAGGTGGCGCGTGGAAGCCGTATCGGCATTCCTGCACGCGCGACCAGATGGAGACCCCTTCTCGGTCACCGCTCACACCAACCAGCTGATCCAGGACCAGCAGGCCCAGAGCGTGTGCCGATGTGCTGCAGAACGATCCATCCATCCGGATGGCGCGCGGCTTCGGCAACTTCCAGGAAACCTACTTTCGTCGCGCGGCTTCCTGCGCTATCCGGACGATATTGCGTACAACGGCCTGTTCGGTCTGCTACCCCGCCAGTACATCGCCTCCGACCTGTTCGAGCGTGTGAGGTGCTGCGCGGCGCCAGTGCTTCCTGACGGGCGCCACACCCAGCGGCAGCGGCATCGGCGGCACTGATCAACCTGCCGCCAAGCTGCCCCCAACGATCCGCTGACGCGTGTGGACCTGGGGCTGGTCAACAGCAAGCAGTTCAACGCCTCGGCCGACCTGGCCCGCCGCTTCGGGCCCGATGACAGCACCGGCCTGCGGCTGCTGGCCACGCACCGCCAGGGCGATACCGCCATCGAGCACGAACACAACAAGGGAAGACCTGATCTCGGCCGGTTCTGACTGCATGATGCTGACACGCGCCTGTCGGCCGATCTGGGCTACTCAGAACCATCACCTGGAAGCCACACGCACCAACGTGACGCTGGCCAGCACGCGTCACGGCCGCCAGCAGCCGCTGAAAGCACTCCTAACCGGCAGCCCTGGTCCACCGGGAGAAGGACACCTCGCGGCAGCCTGCGTGGCGAGCAGGACTCTACGCAGAACCTGACCGGCTGGGCGGCGCTGAGCGCCCGCCAGACCAGGGAAGACACCCGCTGGCCAACCTCACCGTCACCGCCAACAACGGCAGCGGGCAATACCTACCGCTTCGACAACGCCCGCAAGGATGCGTGATCACTGGCGAACTGGGCCTGCGTGGCAAGTTCGCCACCGGCACGGTCAAGCATGAGGTGGTGGCGTCACTGGGCGCCTACGAACAGCGCCGCAAGAAAGCGGCTAGCACCTTCGACGCCAGCATCAGCTCGCCACCAGCCTGTACAACCCCGTCATCCATGGCCGACCGACTGGAGTACCCGTGCCATCAGCGGCAACTTCGCTCTCCGATCCGCGCCTGACCAACAAGATCCAGCTGCGCAGCCTGGCGTGGGAGATACGATGGACTTCATGGGCAAATCAACTGCTGGAGATGGTGGGCGCCCGCCACCAGACGCTGAAGATCACCGATTACGCCTACAACACCGGCACGCGCTCGTCCAGCTGCGACCAGAGCCGCACCAGTCCGATGGCGGGCGTGGTCTACCGTCTGAGGGACGATCTCTCTCCCGTACGCCAATCCATCGAGGCCTGGCTCAAGGCGAGACGGCACCGGCGCAGAACAAATGGCCAGCCCGTCACCAATGCAGGGCAGTCGCTGTCACCGTACGTGTCCAGACAGAAGGAAATCGGGGTCAAATACGATGTCGGCGGCACCATCTACGCAGCCACCCTGTTCAGCACCGACAAGCCGCGTGGCCTGATCGATGCCAGCAACACTTTTGTGCGGGCTCCGGCAAGGACCGCCATCAGGGCTCGGAGCGACGGTCTGAGGCGAGCTGATGCGGAGCCTGCGGGCCGTGGCGGCATCACGCTGCTGGACGCCAGCAGCGCAGCACCGCCCGGCACCACCGATGGCAGCGGGTACCGGGGCGTGCCCAAGCGGCAACCGTCGCTGGCGCTGGACTGGGACACACCATGGGTGGAAGGCCTGTCGCTGGATGCCCGCGTGGTCAACACCGGTTCGTTCAAGACCAATTCGGCCAACACGCTGGAAGCCCCGGGCTGACACGCCTGGACACGGTACGCGCCATCTGCTGGACGCAGGGCAGCTGGTCACGCTGCGCGCCCGCATCGACAACCTGGCCGACTCGCAGTACTGGTCCTCGGCTTTGCGGCTACCCCAACGCGTTATCCCGGTGTAGGCCAGCGCGCACCTTCAGCCTGAGCGCCCCAATCGACTTCTGATTCAACGGCCGAGCGGCTTTGCTCCAGAAACGCCCGTCACGATGACGGGCGTTTTTCTTGGTCCGAGGCGTCAGGCCGGCCACTGAAGACACGGCTGGCCAGAGAAGGCCCACTTCACCGGAATGGGCGTGGCGATCGATAGACAGCCGAGACGCTGTTCTGGGCGAGCCGTCGATCAGCTTGTCCGAGTACGTGAGGTAGACCAGCACGTTGCGTGTGCTGTCGACCATGCGCACGCCACGCAGGCGCTTGAAGAGGATGGACAGGCGCTCGCTGAAGACATCTTCCTTCTTCTTCAGCGGCTCGATCTGACCGGACCGACCTGATGGCAGGAAATGGAGGCCCCGGCCTTGTCTTCGGCCAGACCCAGCTGAGCCCTTGATGCCGCCGGTGCGGGCACGCGACACGTAGCAGGTGACGCCCCTGGACCAGGGATCGTCGTAGGCCTCGACAATGATGTCACGTCGCGCGTGAGCAGCTTGAAGGTGCGCCCGACGATGCCGATGGTGCGGGTCGTCGGCCGCCTGGGCGGTGGCCGGCGCCAGGCCGCGCCCCGGCAACGAGGGCGATGGACAGGGCAACAGCCCGGGAGCAGTCGCGTTTTAAAGGATGGGGCTGAACCACACGAGATGCGGAACGGAGATGCGGACAGCGAAGGTAACGGCGCCTCGGCCCGTCCGGCATGCGCGGGCGTGTGGCATGAAAAAGGGATGACCCTGACCGGTGCAGCAGATGGCTGTCCGGTCGTTGTCTCGTCGGCAACAGAGGCCTCATCCTCACCATCGGATGGCAGGCATTGCGGCTGACGGGCCGGGCCCCTGTCTCGCGGTTCCTAGCCCGCCCCACGCGTCATGCCGTCATCAGTAACAGCACGCGCGCGCGAATCGTGCCTTCCAGGTCGGAGATCTCGTGCAGCGCCTCGGCACTGCTCTCGCTCGCACATCAACCACCACCGTAACCCACGTGCTGATATTGGTCTGCAGGTACTGCGAGGCAATGCTGATGCCGGGCGTTGGAGAGCCGCTCGTTGATGCGGGTCAGCATGCCCGTACGTTGCGGTGGATGTGCAGGATCCGGCACAGCCCCCGGGTGAGCCGGCAGCGAGACCTCGGGAAGTTGACCGCCGACAGCGTGGAGCCGTTGTTGCTGTAGCGGATGAGCTTTGGAGGCCACCTCGCGTCCGATGCTTCCTGGGCCCGCCATGGAACCACCGATGTGCGGCGTGAGCAGCATCGTTCTCGAAGCGGATGAGCGGGGACTGAAGTCACCCCGCTGCCCTTGGGCTCGACCGGGAACACGTCGATGGCGGCACCCAGGATGTGCTTCGACTCAGGCCGCAGCCAGCGCGTCGATGTCGACCACGGTGCCGCGCGAGGCATTGATGAGGAAGCTGTCTTCTTCATGCGGGCGATCTGCTCGGCACCCATCATGTTCTTCGTGTCCGGCGTCTCGGGCACGTGCAGGCTCACCACGTCGGCCTCGGCCAGCAGCTCGTCCAGCGTGGAGAGCTGGCGCATTGCCCAGCGGCAGCTTGGTCTCGATGATGTAGAACACCACGCGCATGCCCAGGGTCTCGGCCAGCAGGCCCAGCTGGGTGCCGATGTGACCATAGCCGATGATGCCCAGCGTCTTGCCACGCACCTCGAACGAGTTGGCGGCGCCTTCATCCAGCCACCCCGGTGCAGCAGTGCGTTCTTCTGCGGGATGCCGCGCATCAGCATGATGATCTCGGCCAGCACCAGCTCGGCCACGCTGCGCGTGTTGGAGAACGGCGCATTGAACACGGGCACGCCACGCTTGGCCGCGGCATCCAGGGCGATCTGGTTGGTGCCACGCAGAAGGCACCGACAGCGACCAGCTTGTGGGCCTGCTCCAGCACCTCGGCCGTGAGCTGGGTGCGCGAGCGCAGCCCCACGAAGTGGGCGCATCGGCGATGGCATCGATCGGTGCCTGCCCTTCCAGCGCCTTGGGGTGGGTTTCGATCTGGGTGTACCCGTCGGCGGTGAACGCTTCGACGGCGGACGGATGGATGCCTTCCAGCAGCACCACTTTCAGTTTGTTTCTCGAGAGAGACGCACGCTTTCTTCCTTGGATACGACACGACGAATGGCCAATGGTAGCGCGCCTCGCCCCATCTATCCGCCGTAAAACGCATATCTGTAGCACAATCCCGAACAAACCCACCTTCTTCCAGCCAGGAGCCCCGTCGTGAGCACCGAAGCAACGCCCCGTCCCCTGTCCCTGACACCACGCCCGCATCTGCCGAGGCCACCACGCCAGACATGCCGGCGGCGCCCGAACAGCCCACGGCCGAAGTGCCGCCCCTGCTGCCGCTGCCCCCGGAGGCCGAAGAGCTGGACGCCCGGGTCGCTGCTGCACTGGTGATGGTCAATCATGGCATTCGCCGCCTCTCGAAGCTGGCCGGCAACATCCGCTTTGCCTTCCTGCAGCGCGACGAGTCCCGACTGGTGACGGAACGCCAGAAGCTCAAAGCCGCCTTTCCAGCGCCAGGAACACGGTCCGGCCGAACTGAAGTTCGGCCTGCAGGCACCGCTGCAGAAGGCCGAACGCATGGCCGGCAGCCTGCTGTACCAGCCTCAGAACACGGCTGCCACGACGCAGGGGCGCCCTCGCCGAAACCCGACGAGAGCGCCCAGGCCGCCGCCCCCGAAAACCACGCCCACCCAGGCTGACAGCCCCTGCGAGTGCCGCAGAAACCCTCGCGGCAAACACGGACCGACCGTGCCGTCGAGGCGCCTGCTGCCGACACGGCCTCTCGCTGCGGTTGAAGAAGCACGGCAGCGCCCAGCCCGACGCCAACGCTCAGGCTTCTGCAGCCCCGCCGCCCGGATGCTGCAACGCCGGCACCCGCCCGGCAGCCCCTGCGCTGCCCCGCGAAAAGAGCAACCAGATCCGCCAGACGCTGCGCAAGAGCATGATGTCGCTGGCACTGGCCGCCCCGCTGCACCTGCAGATCGAGCTGGCGCCTGCCTTTGCCGAGGCCGAGCCGGACATCATGGCGATGGCGGCCCTGCGTCACGCCCTGCACCGTCAGGTGCTGGGTTCTGCTCAAGGGCATCCAGTGGCACTCGGCGGTTCACAGCACCCTCAGCTTCGAGGACGGCCGCACGATCGAGGTGCGCTTTGGCGAGACGGGCGCCGAGCAGATTCCGGAAGAATTCCGCCGAAGCAGGCCCCGACCCAGCCGGCCTCCGGCAAGCCGGGTCAGCCTGGCCAGCGTCATGGCGCACCGGGCGGCCAAGCCGCAGGGCAACCGTCGCCATGGCTCGGGCTCGCCCCGGCGGCAAGCCGGGCGAAGGCCGCCAGGGCAAGGCTGCTGCCGGTCAGGGGCAAGCGGGCAACGCCCCGGACGCAGCCACCCAGGACGCAAACGCACCCGCCAACCGGCAGGCCGCCCCTCGCGGCAAAAGGGCCGGCAAGGCCAGCCCCGTCGATGCTGAAGGCGGCAACCGCCCGCCGCGCAATCCGGCAGACGGCAAGCAGGGACAACACGGCGAACGCCGGAAACAGGCCTTCATGGGGCCGCGTCGCCCGCGCCCGGAGCGGGAAAAGGGCGACGCAACCACGAGGGACGCCGTGGTGGCCAGGGCGAGCGCAACGGACGCAGCGGGGCGGTTTCCAGCACCCGCCATGGCCGACAAGCTGCGCGCGGCCCTGGGGGCTCCTTCGGGCTGGGCAAGAAGGACAAGTGACGCCAGCAATGAGACCCTGCCCCGACAGCGCACCGAAGGGGCTGAGGGCCCAGGTCACGGCGCATCGGGCACGGCAGGCGTCGTGCCTTGTGTACCTGGCTCACGACAGGAAAACCCTTCCCAAGGGTTTCCTGCAACCGCAACACCGCATCACCGATTTGATGGGTCTGCGCAACGCCAGGCGTTTCACAGACTGGCCATGATTTGTGCGTTTTTTGCGGATCAGGCCGCAACAACCGTAGAAAATGCGGTCAACAGCCAACGAAACGGTTGCAAGTGGCCAGAACGATCTGCCGATTGCTAAGATTATCCGCTGTCGGCCCTGACGACGAACGCCTTGAAAAATGCAGCCTGCCGCGCCAAGCTTTTCCAGCAGGTGACCCCAGGGCACGAACCCCTTTGAACGCTGGGCGAGTATCCCGTTTGAAACACATCGCGGCAACCGCTATAGTCGCCCGTGCGGCAGCAACCCCTTATGAAGAAAAACGGCTTTGCCAAACCTGCTGCCAATCGGCGAAAGGCCGCCGCCCGGCACTGAAAACCCGTGAAGGAAACCTCACCAAGGCCGGGCTGGCCCAGCACCCGGGCCGAGCAGACCGGCGCGTCGAGACCAAGGCCGTCGGCCGATGGCCGCGCGCTGGAACTGACCATCCTGGCCTCGGTGCACAAGAAGGGTGCCCGCGAGTTCACGCCCGGCCTCTGAAGATCGGCGATCGATGCCGCCAAGAAGAAACGCCGCGGTATCATCTGCCCGCATCGGCCAGGAGCGAATTCGCCGTTGCCGGCCACGGTCCGCACTGCGCGCCCCAAGAAGATCAAGACGCCGCGCTCTGATCATTCGGACCCGGACGGCAGCCATCCTCCGGCGGGTTCACGCCTGAGGGCATTGACAAGTGAGGCGCCCCTTTCAGGGCGCGACATTAACAAAGGCCCCGATCCGGCCCGGCCGGGGCCCTTCAACAGGGCTTGCTGAAGATCTCGCCGCCTCGGCCTCAGCTCCGGAGAGAGAGCGTGGCTTCGGCGGCGGGCAGCGTCTGCGGGTTCAGCGTGATGTCGAGCCTGTCGTTGGTCTCGCTGGCGATGTCGCTGGTTTTTCGCGGCCACCGTTCAGAATGCGCAGCACTCATCCGGCCTGTCTGGCGACGCCATCCGGTAGTAATCGATGGCTGCATGGCGCTTGCGGCGCCCTCGCCGCACGCTGGAGCGATCGGCGCAGTCACTGCGGGATCTTCGCGCATTGGCCACCTTTGATCACCGACTCACAGGCGAGAGATGACGTTGTCTGTCATGTGCTGGTGTAGATGACATCCACCTCTGCCCCACCAGACGCTGCGCAGCCTGACCGATATCGATCGAGGCGGCTGCGTGCCACTTCCACCAGCGAGATGCCTCTGGCTTTTCCAGCGCCACCTTTCATCTTCGCGCAAGTGCGGCGCCGACCGAGCGCTCGGCACGCTTATGATGATGCCCAGCGCTTCGCGGTGCCCGGAACCACCCGCTTGATGAACGCGACCTGGCGTCGGCTACCAGCTTGTCGGACACGCCGGTAACGTTGGTGCCCGAGGCGCCATGGACTGACGATCTGTGCGGCGATGGATCGGTGATGGCGTTGTAGACGACCGAATCTGGTGCGTGGCCGAGACCACCGCCTGCGCTGCGCGGCGTGGGCACGATGACGTCGGGACGATCGCCCACGAACTTGCGGGCAATCTGCACGTTTGCCAAAGCCCTGCTGCCCTGGGCGCTCTGATAGGCCCAGTGCAGGCTCTTGCTGCGTCCTGGTAGCCCGCGTCCTCAGCTCGTCGTGCAGGGCTGTCGCGCAGCGCATCCAGCGACGGATGCTCGACGTGGACCAGCACCGAGACCGCCGCAGGCACCTTGCCAGTGGGCGTTCGGGATGCAGCGGCACTGCCGTCCTGCGCCATGGCAGCGGGCACGGCGGCCGTCGCCATCGAGCCGGCTGCCAGCCAGGCTGCCAGGGAGCGGAAAACGAAGTGGCGGCGCAGAGCGTGATGAAATGTCGTCATGGATCGGTTTCTCCCTGAAACGATGAAAACCCGCCGGAACACAACCTGCACCGGTGTCCGGGCGGCGCTGAGGCGCCGACGGGACGGTCTGTGCAGCAAGGCGATGGCACGACGACGGGACGGCACAACGCCGCCCGGATGCCCTCAACCCAGCAGCAGCAGATCGTCGCTGAGCTCCTCGCCACGGGTGCGCTCGAACATGGCCAGCAGGTCAGCAACCTCATGCCGGGCGCGTCCTCGCCAGACACGTCAAGCACCACCTGGCCCTGGTGCAGCATCACGGTACGGGTACCGTAGTCCAGTGCCCTGGCGCATGCTGTGCGTGACCATCAGCGTGGTGAGACGGCCTTCCTTGACCACCCGGTCGGTGAGTTCGAGCACAAAGGCGGCCGTCTTCGGATCGAGGGCGGCCGTGTGTTCGTCCAGCAGCAGGATGCTGGACGGGCGCAGCGAGGCCATCAGCAGACTGACGGCCTGGCGCTGACCGCCCGACAGCAGACCGATGCGGTCGCCCAGGCGGTTCTCCAGTCCCAGGCGCAGCACGGACGGTCGCTCGCGGAACAGCTCACGGGTCTGGCGATCGATGGCACGACGCAGGCGGCGAGATTTTTCCGCGCGCCAGGGCCAGCGCCATGTTCTCCTCGATGGTGAGCGCCTCGCAGGTGCCCGCCATCGGGTCCTGGAAGACCCGCCACGCGCTCGGACCTGTCCCAGGTGGGCAGCCGCGTGACATCCTCGTGGTTGATCCGGATGGTGCCGCCGTCGACACGCAAATCGCCGGCGATGGCATTGAGGAAGATGGATTTCCGGCCCCGTTGGAGCCGATCACCGAGACGAACTCCTTCGGGAATGGACAGGGTCGCGCCCCGCAGCACCGGGTTCTCGATGGATGCCGGATTGAGAGGTGATGTGCAGGTCCTGGGCGTTCAGCATGGTGATGTCAGCCTGCCTTGGTCGTGCGACGGCCCGGCTTGCGGCGGGAGAAGGCGCGCGGCAGCACCAGCGCGGCCCCCACCAGGATGGCCGTGATCAGGTTCAGGTCCTGGGCTTCCAGGCCGATGAAATCGCTGTTGAGGGCGATGGCGATGACCAGGCGGTACAGCACGGCACCCAGCACGACGGCCAGCGTGGTCCAGACGATGCGTCGCGCCGGCAGGATGCCTTCGCCGACGATGACGGCCGCCAGGCCGATGACGATGGTGCCGATGCCCATGGAGATAGTCGGCGCCGCCCTGGCTCTGCGCGAACAGCGCCCCCGCCAGGCCCACCAGCGCGTTGGAGATGGCCATGCCCAGCAGCACGGCATTGCCCGTGTTGACCCCCTGGGCACGCGCCATGCGAGCCATTGGCGCCGGTGGCGCGCAGTGCCAGCCCCAGCTGGGAGGCAAAGAAGCGATCCAGCAGCAGCTTGAGTACGGCCACCAGCAGCAGCATGGCCAGCGGGCGCTCGACATAGTCAGGCAGCCAGCCGGGCAGGAAGGAAAAAGACCGTGGGCTCGGAGATGAGCGGCACGTTGGGCTCCCCATCACCCGCAGGTTGATGGAGTAGAGCGCGATCATCACCAGGATGCCGGCCAGCAAGTCCATGATGGAGCCGGACGTTGAGGCCAGCCTGTGACCAGACTCTGCGCAGCACCCGCCAGCATGCCGGCACCCGTGGCCAGGAAGGGGTTGTGACCGGTGGAGATGAGGATGGCGGCCGTGGCCGCGCCCAGCGGAAACGAGCCGTCGACAGTCAGGTCCGGGAAGTTCAGGACCCGAAAGGTGATGAACACGCCCAGGGCCACCAGGCTGAAGACCAGGCCGATCTCCAGCGACCCCCACAGGGTATAGAAGGACACGGTCAGCGCCCCAGGATCTCGGAGGCCTCGGACTGCAGCTGCGCGGACAGCTCGACGCCCCTGCTTGCGGGCGGCCTCGAGATTGAGGATGAGCACCAGTTCTCGCTGGTCTCGCTGGCCATGTCACGGGCTTCTCGCCCTTCAGGATGCGCACGATCTGCTTGCCGGCCTGCTTGCCCAGATCACGGTAGTCGACGCTGAGCACCGCCAGGGCGCCGCGCCGGATGCTGCCGGTATCGGCCGCCACCAGCGGGATCTTCGCGTCATTGCCCACCTTGGCCACCGCTTCATAGGCGGCGACCACGTTGTTGTCGGTGCCGGTGTAGATGAGATCGACCTTGCCCACCAGCCGGCGCGCCGCCTGACCCACGTCGACCGAACGGGGAGCCGCAGCCTCGACCAGCTCGATGCCGGCCTTGGACAGTGCCGCCTTCATCTCGTTCACGGCACCTGGAATTGGCCTCGGCTGGTTGTAGATCATGCCGACCGTCTTGACGGAGGGAACGATCTTGCGGATGAGCTCGACCTGCCGGGCCGGACTCCAGGCGATCGGAGACGCGGTGACGTTGGTGCCGACGGCCCATGGTCTTGACGAGCTGGGCCGCGACCGGGTCGGTGACGGCGCCGCAGACCACCGGAATCTGCTTGGTGGCCGCCACCACGGCCTGTGCGGCCGGGGTGCTGATGGCCAGGATGGCCGCGGGCTGGCTGCCCACGAACTTGCGGGCAATCTGGGCCACCGTGCCGGTGTTGCCCTGGGCGCTCTGGAAGGTCCAGTCCAGTGTCTTGCCGGATTCGTAGCCAGCCTCCTTCAGGGCTTCGGCAGCGCCATCGCGGAAGGCGTCCAGTGCCGTGGTCGACGATGGTGACGACGTTGACGGCAGGCGGCTCATCGGCAAAGGCCAGCGATGCGGCCAGCAGGCCACTGCGGCCACGGCCGTTGCGGCTGCCATTCTGAGAAAACGGACGACGTACTGCGAAACGCGCTTCACGCATCGGGGGCTCTCCGACTGACTGACCTTGGACTGAAGGCGGGATTATACGGGTACACCACACCCCCGGCACGCGCCTTGACAGCAATGATCGACTTTCTGCCGGAATGCCTGCAAAGGTTCCGGACGCATGCCCTGAGGGTTGTGCACACACATGCACCGCTGCCGGCCCCGATGTTCCGGGCGTCAAGCAAAACATGTGACACAGTGTGTGCTAGTCTCTCCGACTCGTTTTCTGCCCGCCACTCTCCCAGGACCCTGCATCATGGAATGGCTGATCGTCACGCTCGCCTCCTTTGCCGCCGGCCTGGTGGACGCCATCGTCGGCGGTGGCGGCCTGATCCTGATCCCCGCCCTGTTCACCACCTTCCCGGACACCTCGCCGGCCACGCTCTTCGGCACCAACAAGAGCGCCGCAGTCTGGGGCACGGGCATGTCCGCCTCGGCAGTATGGACAGCGGGTGCGGCGGCGCTGGTCGGTCCTGCTGCCGGCCTTTGGCTGCGCGATGCTGGGCAGCCTGCTGGGGGCCTGGGCCGTTACGCAGGTCGACCCCAGCTTCCTGCGCCGGCTGCTGCCGCTCGTGCTGCTGGCTGTTCTGATCAACACGCTGCGCCGCAAGGATCTGGGCACCGAGGCGCGGAATCTGCACACGGAGCGCATCGAGACGCTGCTGATGGGGATCATCGCGCTGGTGATCGGCTTCTATGACGGATTCTTCGGCCCGGCACCGGCAGCTTCTTCGTCTTTCTCTTCGTGCGGGTGCTGGGCCATGATTTCCTGCAGGCCTCGGCCAACGCCAAGGTGCTGAACATGGCCACCAACCTGTCGGCACTGGGGCTCTTTGCCAGCACCAGTCATGTCTGGTGGCAGGTCGGCGCCGCCATGGCGGTGGCGAACGTGGCCGGCGCGCTCATCGGTTCCCGGCTGGCACTGCGCTATGGTGCAGGCTTCGTGCGCCATGCCTTCATCCTGGTGGTAGGGGCGCTGATATTGAAGACAGGCTGGAATGCGCTGAAGACGCTCTATTGACCACAAGTCACCGCGGTCATGGACCTGCCTGCCCGGAAGACGGAAAATGGCCCCTCTCCTTTTTCCTCTTTCCAACCGACACCATGGCCGACACGCCCGCTGCCAAACCCTTTCCCATTCCATTAAGCTACTTCGGCATTGCCCTGGGCACGGCGGGGCTGGCATGTCATGGCGCTACGCTGCCACGGTTGGTCAGGCGCCCACCTGGCCCGGCGAGAGCCTGCTGGCCCTGGCCGGTGTGGTCTGGCTACTGCTGATGCTGGCCTGGTTCGCCAAGTTCCTGGCCTTCCGACCGGCCTTCCGGGCCGACTTCCAGGATCTGGTGCAGTGCTGCTTCATCAGCCTGATCCCCATCACCACCATCATGAGCGGCCTGTCGCTGCGCCCTTATGCCGCAGCTCCGGCCGAAGTGCTGATCTATCTGGGCATCGTCGGCCAGCTGGTCTTTGCCATGTACCGCGCGGCCGGCCTGTGGCGCGGGCTGTATACCTCAAGGCCACCACGCCCGTCATCTATCTGCCGACGGTGGCCACCAGCTTCGTCAGCACCATGGCGATGAGCGCGATGCAGCAGCCGGAGATCGCCACCCTGTTCTTCGGCGCCGGCGTGCTGTCATGGATGAGCCTGGAGGCGGCCATCCTGGGACGACTGCGCACGGAAACAGCCATCGACCCGAAGGTGCGGGGGCATCATCGGCGTCCAGCTGGCACCCGCCTTCGTGGGCTGCAGCGCCTATTTCGGCATCAACGGCGGACAGGTGGACATGGTGGCGCTGATGCTGATCGGCTACGGAACGCTTCAGCTGCTCTTCCTGCTGCGGTTGCTGCCCTGGGTGCTGGAAGGCGGCTTCACCCGATGAGCCTGTGGGGCTTCTCGTTCGGCCTGGCCGCCATGGCGAGGCTGCGGCATGCACCTGGTGGTGCTGAATCCGCGACTGGTGCTGCTGAGGTCATGGGCTCTGGGGCATCGGCACCGCACTGGTGGGACTGCTGTGGCTGTACACGCTGCTGAGCATCGTGCGGGGCCGGTTCTTCGTGCGGGGATGAACGAACAACACGGGGAAAGGGTGCCGCCTCGCCCTTCTCCCGGCGCTGCTATCGACCGAGCCCCAGCTGATCGGCCACGGCCCGGGCCCACTTGCGTGCCGGCAGGCCGTAGTCCTCTTCCAGCACGCGGGCACGCGCCATCAGCTGCCGGCGGCTGACCTGCAGGGGCGGCCCCTTCAGCGCCAGCAGCACCAGGTTGCCCTCGTCCTGCGGATCCAGCAGCAGCACCTGCGGAAAGATGGCACGGATGCGCTCTTCGCTGCGAGCGAAGGAGGCGTGGCGGCCAAACAGGTTGACCACCATGATGCCCGGCTCGGCCAGGCTTCGGTAGCAGCTTCGATAGAAACGGCTGCCATCATGCACGGGGCCGGCCGCCTCCTCGTCGTACAGATCCACCTGGATGACGCCGAAGCCCTCCCGGTTGGCCGGATCACCGACGAATTCGGCTGCATCGCCCTGCACCAGCGTCAGCCGGTCGTCTTCCGGGGGCAGGCCGAACCACTGGCGCGCCACCCACGGCAGCTGCTGGCTGATCTCCACCACCGTGGTGGCCGTGTCCCGGCAATGGCGATGGGTGAACTTGGTGAGCGCGGCTGCCCCCAGCCCCAGCTGCAGCACCCGGGCCGGCGGCTCCAGGAACAGCAGCCAGGCCATCATGTCCTGGATGGTGGACAGCACCAGCTCATCAGGATGCTTGATGTCCATGGCGCCCCTGCACCCAGGGCGAGCCGAAGTGCAGGTAACGGATGCCGTCCAGCTCGGAGAAGCTGATGACGGGCTCGGAAACCCGCTTCGCCTGGCAGCGCTTGCGCGGACTGCGGGATCAGGGTACCGTCGGTCTTCTGTCTGGCAAATGCTGCATGAGGGTGGGTGTTCAGGGGTTGCAAGGAGAACCTGATCCATCATTCGTGGCAGAGCACATTGACCAGACGTCCGAAAGGATCTCGCAGGAAGAAGCGGCGGACGCCCCAGGCCTCGGTGACGGGGCCATGCTCGATCGCCAGGCCCGACTCAATGCACGACGATGGACCTCGTCAAGATTGTCGACTTCGATGGAGAGGTCCGGAACCGGTGTTCCTGCCCCTCCTCGCAGGCGATACTGATCTGCGGCGTCATCTGGCCGTCCGAAGCGTACGTGACGATCCAGCCGTGGTCCATCACCACGTCCATGTCCAGGATGTCGGCATAGAAACGCCGAGCGTCTTCCAGCCGATCGGCCCTGATGTTGGCAATGATACGTTTCACGGCCACGAAGACTCTCCTTCAAAATGCACAATGCGCCCCCGAAGCATGGCTCCAGGAAGGCGCAAGGTTACTACGACTTGCGTGCACCGGCCCCGATCTCGGCGCCGACAGCCGCGATCAGTGGCTGGAAGCCAGCAGCAGGTCGTTCATGCGGCGCACGAAGCCGACCGGATCTTCCAGCTTGCCGCCATCGGCCAGCGTGGCCTGGTCGAACAGCAGGCTGGACCAGTCGTCAAAGCGGCCGTCTTCCTGCTTGAGGCGCTTGACCAGCGGGTGCTCGGGGTTGATCTCCAGGATGGGACGGCGGCTGGGCACGTCCTGACCGGCTTGCTTCAGCATCCGCTCCAGCGTGGCGCTCATGTCGCCCTTGTCGGACACCAGGCAGGCGGCCGAATCGGTCAGGCGATGGCTGACCTGCACGTCCTTGACGCGCTCGCCCAGCGTGCTCTTGAGGCGCTCGACCAGATCCTTGAAGTCGGCTGCCGTTTCCTCGCCAGCCTTGCGTTCAGCTTCGTCCTCCAGATCGCCCAGATCCAGTCCGCCACGCGCCACCGACTGCAGCGGCGTGCCGTCGAATTCCTGCAGATGGCTGAGCATCCACTCGTCCACCCGGTCCGACAGCAGCAGCACCTCGATGCCCTTCTTGCGGAAGATCTCCAGATGCGGGCTCTGACGTGCACCGGCCTCGGTATCGGAGGTGATGTAGTAGATGGCCTTCTGGCCGTCCTTCATCCCGTGCCTTGTACTGGGCCAGCGAGACCATGCCGTCGGCGTTCCGGGTGTCATCATCCAGCGCATCGGCGCCCTGTTCCGCGTTGTCCTCGCCCTTGATGACGGCGTCCTCGACCCGGTGCCGGCGGATTCAGACGACTTGGCCTCGGCAGCCGGCACCGTGATGGCGATCGGCTCACCGGTGGTGCGGAAGCGCAGCAGCGCGGCGATCTTCTCGCGGTTCTTCGCGTCCTCGCCCACGCCCTCCTTCAGCACCCTGTCCCAAAGGCACGCCAGAACCGGACGTAGTCAGCCTGGCGGTTCTCGGCCAGATCCTCCAGGAGCGTCAGCACACGCCGGACGTTGCCCTCGCGGATCAGGCGGATGTCACGGCTTTCCTGCAGGATCTCGCGCGAGACGTTGAGCGGCAGGTCGCTGGAATCGACCACGCCGCGCACGAAGCGCAGGTAGCGGGGATCAGCTGCTCGGCATCGTCCATGATGAAGACGCGCCGCACGTACAGGCGCACGCCATGGCGCTGCTGGCGATCCCACAGATCGAAGGGAGCGTGCCTGGGGATGTAGAGCAGCTGCGTGTACTCGGCACGACCTTCCACCCGGTTGTGGGTGTAGGCCAACGGCCCCTCGAAGTCGTGGGTGATGTGACGATAGAACTCGTCGTATTCCTTCTCGGTGATCTCGTTGCGCGGGCGCTGCCACAGGGCCTTGGCCTGGTTGACGACCTCCCACTCGCCGGTGTCGATCATCTCCTGCTTCTCGGCATCCCACTTCTCGGCCTTCATGTGCACCGGCAGCGCGATGTGGTCGGAATAGCTGCGCACCAGCTGGCGCAGCTTGTAGGGCTCCACAGCGAGTCGTATTCGCGACCCTCTTCGGGGTCGGCATCGTTGTCACGCAGGTGCAGCGTGACGGTGGTGCCGCGCTCGGCGCGGGTGATGGTCTCGATGGTGAATTCGCCGTCGCCGGTGGACACCCAGCGGATGGCCTGGTCCTCGGCAGCGCCGGCACGGCGGCTTTCCACCGTGACCTTCTGGGCCACGATGAACGAGGAATAGAAGCCCACGCCGAACTGGCCGATGAGGTTGGAATCACGGGCTCGGTCGCCGGTCAGCTGGCTGAAGAACTCGCGCGTGCCGGAGCGGGCGATGGTGCCCAGGTTCTTCACGGCCTCGTCACGGTTCATGCCGATGCCGTTGTCACGCACGCTGATGGTGCGGGCCTTGCGGTCGGTCTCGATCCAGATGCCCAGATCGCTGTCACCACCATAGAGCTTGTCGTTGTCCAGGGCCTCAAAGCGCAGCTTGTCGCAAGCGTCAGAGGCGTTGGAGATCAGCTCGCGCAGGAATATGTCGCGGTTGCTATAGAGGAGTGGATCATCAGATCAAGCAGCTGCTTGATCTCGGTCTGGAATCCCAGGGTTTCCTTGTGGGTGTCGCTCATGGTGCTTGGTGGTTTGCAGATATCGTGGGAAAGCAGATAGGCGCGACACCTTCTTTTTCAAGGTCCTGGCGGGAAAGAAAATCCCGGACGCGCCCTCCTCCGATGGCTGGCGGGGTCAGGCCTCCGGCTCGGTGCCGGGCAGCCAGAGCCGCACTTCCTTCCAGCGCGGGTCGAGCTGCTTGCCCTTGCGGCCGCGGGTGCCGGTGTTGGCGGCAATCTCGCGGGTGCTCATCGTGCGGCTCTGCGGCTTGGCCATGCGGCCGGTGCCGGTGACGACAAGGCCGGAGTCGGCCGCAACGATGACCTGGCGCAGTTTCTCCTTCTTCTCCAGGCCCATCAGGGTCACGCCCCGGCCCCCTTGTGCAGGGTCTTCACCTCGGACACGGGGTAGGCCAGCACCCTGCCCTTGTCGCCGCCGCCCTGACCGTCGCTCAGGCAGACGACGGTGGCATCCGTGCGGCTGGCCTCGAACAGCACGGGGGGCAACGGCACGTCACCTTCTTCCAGGGTGAGGAAGTGCTTGCCGGCCTTCATCCGGCTCTGCCAGTCACCAGCCACGCAGATCAGGCCAAAGCCCTTCCGGTGGCCAGCAGCACCCCGCATCGGCCGGAGCCGCAAAGGCATGCAGGATCTGGGAACCGGCCTCCAGCTCGACGAAGCTGGTGACGGGCACCCCGTCGCCCCGCGCCGAGGGCAGTCCTGCCACGGGGATGGAATAGACCCGACCGTTGCTGGCCAGGGCATAGAGCTGGTCAGTAGTCTTGACCTCGTATGCACCAGCCAGCTCGTCACCGGTCTTGAAGTTGAACTGCCGGGCGTCGTGGCCGTGCCCTGACGGGACCGCACCCAGCCCTTGGCCGAGATGATCACGGTGACAGGCTCTTCCACCTGACGGGCTTCGACAGCCGCCTTCTCGGCAGCCTCGATGAGCGTGCGGCGGTCGTCGCCGTAGGTCTTGATGTCGGCCTCGATCTCGCCCTGATGACGGCCTTCTTCAGCGTGGCCTCGCTGCCCAGCAGGCCCTGCAGCTTCTTGCGCTCGTCAAAGAGCTCCTTGAGCTCCTGCTCGATGCGGATGGCCTCCAGGCGTGCCAGCTGGCGCAGGCGGATCTCCAGGATGTCCTCGGCCTCGCCGCTCGGTCAGCCCGAAGGCCTGCATCAGCGCAGGGCTTGGGCTCGTCCGATTCACGGATGATGCGGATGACCTCGTCGATGTTGAGCAGTACCAGCTGCCGCCCTTCAAGGATGTGGATGCGGTCCTCGACCTTGCCCAGACGGTGGGCACTGCGCCCGGCGCACGGTATGCAGCCGGAAGTCGCCCCACTCCTGCAGGATCTCGGTCAACGTCTTCTGGCGCGGCCGCTTGTCCTGACCCAGCATCACCAGGTTGATGGACACCGAGGTTTCCAGACTGGTGCAGGCCAGCAGCGTGTTGACCAGCAGCGCCTGCTCGATGCGGGAGGTCTTGGGCTCGAAGACCAGGCGCACGGCAGCCTCGCGGCCGCTTTCGTCGCGCACCGCATCCATCACGTTCAGGATCTGCGACTTGGCCTGCAGCTGCTCGGGCGTGAGGGCCTTCTTGCCGCTGCGCACTTTCGGGTTGCTCAGCTCCTCGACCTCTTCCAGCACCTTCTGGGACGAGACGCCATGCGGCAGCTCATCGACAACCAGCTGCCACTGGCCCGGGCCAGTTCCTCGATGTGGTAGCGGGCGCGCACGCGGATGGAGCCCCGACCGCTGCGGTAGGCCTCGGCCAGGTCGGCACTGCTGCTGATGATCTGGCCGCCGCCCGGGAAGTCGGGGCCAGGCATGATCTGCATCAGCGCCTCGTGCGACAGCTTCGGATCACGGATGAGGGCGATAGCCGCCTGAGCCACCTCCACCAGGTTGTGCGAGGGGATCTCGGTGGCCATGGCCACGGCGATGCCCGAGGCGCCGTTGAGCAGGATCATCGGCAGCCGCGCGGCGGCAGCTCCGGCTCGGCGGCTGAGCCGTCGTAGTTGGGCACGAATTCCACCGTGCCCCTGGTCGATCTCGTCGAGCAGCAGCCGGGCGTACTGCGTGAGCCGTGCCTCGGTGTAACGCATGGCGGCCGCGCCGTCGCCATCGCGCGAACCGAAGTTGCCCTGGCCATCGACCAGCGGATAGCGCAGGCTGAAGTCCTGCGCCATGCGCACCATCGCGTCATAGGCGGCGGAATCTCCGTGCGGGTGATATTTGCCCAGCACGTCACCCACCACCGGGCCGACTTGACCGGCTTGGCGGCAGGCCCCAGCCCCATCTCGTGCATGGCAAACAGGATGCGCCGCTGAACGGGCTTCTGGCCATCGCTCACGTCAGGCAGCGCACGGCTGCGGATGGTGGAGATGGCGTAGTCCAGATAGGCCCGCTCGGCATAGCGGGCCAGTGTCAGGCCATCGGTGCTCTCTTCCTCGTCGAGGATGATCTCGGTATCCATTCGGTCTCGATCCGTCGGCCAGCCGCAGCCGGCCCGTTGAATTCTGTCAGACGTCGGCACGGGCCTGATCGCCGTGCTCTTTCCAGCCAGCTGCGCCGGCCGGCGCCTCACCCCTTGCCCATCAGGGCGTGAACTGCGCCTCGGTGTCGGGCACGGGCACGGCGCCATAGCGCACCTGCGACAGGCTGCGGGTGGCCGGATTCAGCGTGGTCTCCCACAGCTGCTCGGCCGTCATCTCGCCCAGGCCCCTTGAAGCGCGATACGGTCCAGCTGCCCTCGCGCATGCCGTCCTTGCGCAGCTTCTCTTCGGTGTGCTGCAGTTCGCGGGCATCCAGGCAGTAGATCTTCCGCAGTGGCTGCTTGCGGCGCGCGGGCACGTCCACCCGATACAGCGCGGGCGCGCCACGTAGATGTGCCCCGCGTCGATGAGTGCCGGGAAGTGCCGGAAGAACAGCGTGAGCAGCAGCACCTGGATGTGCGAGCCATCCACGTCGGCGTCCGACAGGATGCAGATCTTGCCGTAGCGCAGGCCGGACAGGTCGGGGCTGGCGCCACGCGGGTGCGGGTCGACCCCTGATGGCCACGGCGATGTCGTGGATCTCGTTGTTGGCAAACAGCCGGTCGGGCTCGGTCTCCCAGGTGTTTAGCAGCCGCGCAGCGGCAGCACGGCCTGGTTTTCCTTGTCGCGACCCATCTGGCCGAGCCGCCGGCGGAATCGCCCTCCACCAGAAACGAGTTCGTTGTGCGCCGTGTCGGTGCTCTCGCAGTCGGTGAGCTTGCCCGGAAGCACGGCCACGCCCGACCCCTTGCGCTTCTCGACCTTCTGGGCGGAGCGCTGGCGCGCCTGCGCCTGGCGGATGACCAGCTCGGCCAGCTTCCGGGCCTGGTCGACGTGCTGGTTGAGCCAGAACTCGAACTGGGTACGCACGGCTGAGACCAGCCGCACGGCATCGCGCGAGCTGAGCCGCTCCTTGGTCTGGCCCTGGAACTGCGGGTCCAGCACGCGAGCCGACAGCACGAAGCTGGCGCGCGCGAAAGCATCCTCGGCCATCAGCCGCACGCCCTTGGGCTGCAGGTTGTGCAGTTCGATGAAGCCGCGGATGGCGGTGAAGAGCCCCTCGCGCAGACCGGATTCATGCGTGCCGCCGGCCGGCGTGGGAATGAGGTTCACGTAGGATTCACGCGCCAGCGGTCCGGTCTCGGTGAAGGCCACCACCCAGTGGGCGCCCTCGCCTTCGGCAAAGCTGTCGTCGCCCCGCCCAGCGTACTGCTGGTCCTCGAAGAGCACCAGCGGCTCCACGCCCGGCTCCTGCGCCAGCTCTTCCTGCAGATAGCCGCGCAGTCCCTCGTCATACTGCCATTGTCGGGTCTCCCCCGTCTTTTCCAGGGTGAGCGTCACGCGCACGCCCGGCAGCAGCACCCGCCTTGCTGCGCAACGCTGCTCCAGTTCGGCCACCGGAATGGTGGCGCTGTCGAAAGTACTTGGGGTCGGGCGTGACGGTGACGCGGGTACCGGACGAGGTTCATCGCGCGTGGCCGGCCGTGCCACCAGGGGTCGGCCAGCTCGCCATCGGCGAAGGCGATGGTGTGAGCCAGCCGGGTGCCGGCCGCGTCCTTGTCGCCCTTGCGCCAGACGGTGACCTCCAACCGGCGGGACAGGGCGTTGGTGACCGAGACGCCTACACCGTGCAAGCCGCCTGAGAAGCTGTAGGCACCGCCCGCGGTCTTGTCGAACCTCGCCGCCGGCATGCAGCCGGAGTGAAGACGATCTCGATGACCGGCACGCCCTCGTCAGGGTGCAGACCCCACAGGAATGCCCCGGCCGTCATCGGTGACCTCGACGCGGCCGTCCTTGAAGAGGCGGACATCGATGTGGCGCGCGTAACCGCCCAGGGCCTCGTCGGCCGCGTTGTCGATGACTTCCCTGGATGAGTGCAGCGGGTTCTCGGTACGGGGTACATGCCCGGCCGCTGCCGGACCGGCTCCAGACCCTTCAGCACCCGGATGGAGGCTTCGGAGTAGTCGGCGCCGTTTTTGGATGAGGATGAACGAGTTGCCATCCGGGGATTATCGCCGATGATCTCCGGCGACGCGGCCAAGGTGCCGCCAAGCGTCGCTGACACTGCCACAGTTCGGCCCATGACGTCGCCGCCGAAACCCGGATGGCGGATGCGGCATCGTCAATCATGGTTAAACGGGAATTACAATAGGACAGCCCTGCCCCCGCAGGCCTGTCCGATGGACAGATCGGGGGTGGGTATGGTCGCGGAAAGCCAATGGCACTCCTGCCGGGCGGCGGGCCTTGTGAAAACCCCAGGAGAGTCACATGGCAAAAGGAAGAAAGATTTCGGTGGTCGGTGCCGGTGCCGTCGGCACGGCCGTGGCCTATCGGCCCTGATCCGTCAGGTCGCCAACGAGATCGCCCTGTATGACATCAACACGCCCAAGGTCGAGGCCGAGGCCGCCGACCTGGCGCATGGTTCCGCACTTCACGGCTGGCCCCATGTGAGCGGCAGCAGCGACATCGCGGTGACCAGCGGCAGCGACATCGTGGTGATCACCGCCGGCGCCAAGCAGAACCCGGGCCAGAGCCGGCTGGAGCTGGTCAGGGACAATGCCCGCATCCTGAAGGCGATGATCCCCAAACTGGTGGAAGCCCCGGCCCGACGCGATCTACATCCTGGTGACCAACCCGTGCGACGTGCTCACGATGGTGGCACAACGCATCTCGGGCCTGCCCACCAGCCGGGTGATCTCCAGCGGCACGGTGCTCGATTCATCGCGGCTGCGCCGCCTGATCGCCGACCGCGCCCGCATCTCCACGGCCAGCGTGCACGCCTCGATCATCGGCGAGCACGGTGACAGCGAGTTCCCGATGTGGTCGGTGGCCCGGATCGGGCGGTGCCCATTGCCGACTACCGCGTGAACGGCCACCAGGTATTCCTGCCGGACGTGCTGGACGACCCTGGCCCACCAGGTGATGACCAGTGCCTACAAGGTGATCGCCGGCAAGGAGCCACCAACTCGCCATCGGCCTGTCGGCCCTCGCGGATCTGCGAAGCCATCCTGCGTGACGAGCACTCGGTGCAGCCGGTCTCCAGCATCCCTGCACGGCCAGTACGGCATTGAGGGCGTGGCGCTGTCGCTGCCCAGCGTGCTGGGTGCGAGCGGCGTGGAGCAGGTGCTCGACACCCCGCTGAGCGAGGATGAGAAGGCCAAGCTGCGTGCCTCGGCCGATGCGATCCTGAACAGCTTCAAGCTGGTCGAGAAGGAGCTCTGAAAAGAGGCATGCCGTGATGCTGCCCCCCTCCCGAGGGCGGCATTGGCCCCAGCAGCAAGCCCCGGCTCCCGGGGCTTTTTTCATGCCCCCAGGCCGCAGCGGAACGTCAGTCCACCGCCGATCCGGGCGATCACCGAAATGCCTCCTGGCCTACAGGACAGGAAAAGCCCCGGGACAGGTTTCCTGCCTCCGGGGCTTTTCAGGAGGTTCCGTCACGGGCTCCTGTCGCCTGGGCGATCAGGAAGACTGCGGGATATCACTGCACGACCGGGGTCGCCATGATGCTGGCCTGGATCTTGCTCTTGCTGCTGCTGCGCAGCAGGAGCGGATTGCTCACACCATAGGGGCTCTTGAACTTGGTCGCGAAAGGCTTGGTCTTGCCATCGTCCAGGCCGCAGATGGGCACCGGGCCAAAGCGGGTGGCAATAGGGTTGGCCGGGTCTATAGATCCGCACCTTCTGCATCATGCCCCGGTCTTCGTGGTCAGGGATATGGCAGTGCAGCACGAAGTCGCCCCAATACCGGTTGTACTGGGTCCGCACGGTGACCGTGTACTGGCCCGCCGTGCCCTCCCCGGAAGCGACTTGATGAACAGCGTGTCACGCCACGTCCCCTTCATGCCACGGTACTGGGTGTCAGCCACCCCACCGGTGGATCCGGCCGTGTCCGGCGTGTCCATGCCGCTCACGTCGCGGCCCTGCGGGTCCAGGATCGACACGATCTGGAACGGGTTGACGTGAACGTGGTGCGGGTGACCACCGTTGGTCGACTTGACGATCCAGTCCCGCACGGCGCCCAGCTTCAGTGTGCGCGGCTCATCCGTCTCGCTGAACACCTTACCATCGATCGTGAAAGTGGGGCCTTCGGCTCCGATTGTTCGGGTTCTTCGGCACGATGGCATGGGTCACCGTCTGCGGCGTCGATTCCGTGACGTCGGCATCGGTCAGCGTCTTGTGCGGCGTGTGGCGCGACAGCTTCAGCCCGTCGTTCAGGTCGGCCACTACATTGGCCCGAACGGACTCGGGTGCATTGGTGTTGGCCAGGTTCAGCATCTGCTGCTTGACGTAGCTGGGGATGTCGGTGACGTTCATGTTCACGCCATTGCCCACTTCCACGATCCCGATCAGCGTCTGGGCCGGCGGCTCGTTGTTGACGGCGCCGGCTGCCGGCAGCGACTTGTCCAGCACGCAGTAGAAGCCGGACTGCGGGAAGACCGTCACCAGGTCCCAGCGATAGCCGGGCTGGAAGGCGGTCTGCGTGGCCGGCTGCATGTTGTTCATGGTCAGGCCATCGGAGGCCACGCGGTAGTGCGTGAGCGGTGATCCCGTGCAGTTGTTGTTGATGAAGCGCTGCAGCGGCTTGCCACTGAGGTTGCGCACGTCGCTGACCGGCATGTTGTTCAGGACAGCCTTGCGGAATTCCAGGTTGACGGAATCGCGCACGCCGCCGTGGATGATCCGCCAGCGCTCAAGCCGGCCTGCGACGGCACCGACAAAGCGCGGCAGCGTCACGCCGTTGACCGTGGTGAAGCGGGCCACTATCCCGCCAGCTGTTCGGCCCATCCAGGGCGTCGTAGTTGTCCACTGTGCCCACGTCGCCGTCATCACAGCGCAATGGTGTGGTCGTGGCACCCTGGCCCTGGTTCTCGCCACCATTGGCAGGCATGCGCTTGAGCGCCTTGCCATCGGCCGTCTTGCAGCCATACGCAATCTGCTGCAGCATCAGCAGCCGTTCCTGCACGCGGGTGCCCGGGGTGGACTTGAGCAGCGTGTCCAGGTCACCGTTGGTATTGCCACTGGGATAGCGGTTGCCGCGGATGATGAGCGCGCCAGCCATGCCGCTGGACACCTGCAGCGCGGTGGAACCGTGGAAGTGGCTGTGATACCAGAACAGTGCCTGCCGGGTGGTCGGTCGGCACGTCAATCTCGTAGAGCTGCGACTGGCCCGGCTCGACCTTCAGGAAGATGTTGTCGGCATTGCCCCGGGGGCTGACCCACAGGCCGTGCGTGTGCAGGTTGGTGACGTTGAAGCACCGCGGGTCATTCTCTTTCGCCTCCTTGCAGTCCTTATCCGCGTCCGGCTCCAGGTTGTTGGTCAGCTTCACGTTCAGCCGCGTGCCCGGCTGGATCTCGATGGTGGGCGCCACCAGCGGGCGGCTGGAATCACCGTGATAGCTGCGCAGCCGCACACGGTCGTGCTTGTCGTTGTTCGGGTCCCAGATGTAGGAATCCACATAGCCGACATCCAGCCGCACGTTGCGCTGGCGCGCCGGTGGCAGCGTGGCCTCGCTCACATTGCCCTGCGCCTGGATGCCGGAACACGCCGGACGCGGCGTTCACGTTGTCCTCGCCCTGGAACACCGGCGGGTTGCGCACGACGCTGAAAAGGGTGGCATCCTGCGCCTGGGCTGACAGCGAGGTCAGCCCGAGCAGCGCAGCGAGACAGGGCCGTCAGCGCCGGCAGGGCCGGTCGCGAAACGACCTTTCGACGGGACGATGCCCGATGGGTTGTCGCATGAGACACGATGGTTATTCTCCGCCTGATTGAGGGGTACTGAATGACTCATCACGACACCTGCAAATACTGTCGATTGATACGACATTTCGCCCAGATTCGTCGTCATTCAGGCCTTTGTGTTGAAAGACAGGCGAAGCTTAAGGGCCAGGGCCAAAAACCTGTTCTCCAAACTTAACGAAACACAATGAACGTAAACCCTACTTACACGCACCTGGAGCGCCAGGCAGGCGACCTGCGTGAAAAACTGGGATACACAACACGTTTTCCTTTGAAATCAATGAATTGCCATGCCTTGTTTGATGAGCGTCAAGCCTTTCATGGCTCACAGCACTTACTGTAGTTACATATAAGGCGATATATCTACAAAGCCTCTACGTTTTTCAGTGATTTTCCCATTGCGTCGTCATTCTTTTGCGAAGACTTGGCCTTGATGCGCCGAATTCCTTGCGTGATGTTGGAATTCCATACAACTTGAGCAGTTGATGGTGTGATCGGACCGCCCTGCTGAAGGGGTCGATATACTGGCCATAGTCCCCACCCCGGCTCATCATGTCCCGCCAGCCCCTGTCCCTGCCCTGCCACCGCCTGCTGTTTCCCTGGCTGATGGCGGTTGTGCTGCTAGGCGGATGCGACTCTCAGTCCCCTGCGCCCCGTCGGGAACAGGCAAGCCTCCGGCATCCGGACGGGTGGCCAGGCCAGACACGCGGATCGCCACGGCACAGTCCGCCACGTCGGAGACGCTCGAGTCTCCACGGACCAGGCAGAGGAGGCGGGAAGCCGGACGAAGGCACCCTGGTCCTGCCATCGGATCCTCCCGTGTCCGACGACACGTTCGCCCCCGTCATCACCAGCAGCACCGGATGCCGTTCCATCCCGCACGCCGGCACAGGACAAGGCATCTGCCCCCAGCTATCGGCGACGCAACGGCCCTGCGCGTGCTGAAATCAACCACTGCACATCCTGCCACCAGCCGGAACGCAGGTGGTGGGCCTGCCTTCCGTGACATCGGACGGCGTCATGCCGGGCAACCCGATTCGGGCAGGCAGCTGGCGGCAAGCATCCTCTCGGAGGCAGCAGCAGGAACGGGGACAGTGCCAATGCCGCCGCAGCCGCATACGTGAACGATCGCGACCTGAAAATCATCGTCGACTGGATCCTTCCAGCAGCACTAGAGCACTGCGCTGAATCGGGAAACAACGGCCATTGACTCGAATCAAGATACGTTTTTCGGGCCGGCGCATATTCATTCATATCTATTCTTTCTGGAACCATCAAGGAACCTCCTGCATGCAGAACGCTACCCGTCCCTCAATCTGCCACCGCGGACGGCCCCAAGGCCTCGACACAGCCCGCCGTCGCAGCACCTGCCGAAAAGCGCATCCGAGACGACGTGCGCGCCGCAGCCCCCAAAGCCGCCACCACGGCCGCGCGCGCCGGCGCAAGGCGGCCTCCGGCAGGGCCGCCCACCGAAGTCCGCCGCGTGGCCAAGGGGCGACACGCCGCCCAGCCTGGAAGAAAGAGGCACTGGAAAACCTCGTGACCGGCCAGAAGATCGAGGCCTCTCAGGAAAAGACAGGTCGAGGCCGTCGGTTCCATCCTCGACAACGTCGACAAGAAGACCGTGCAGGAGCGTGCCGAGGCACTGCGCGCCATCCTGGAGGGAGCCGCAGCCGACGACCGGGAGGTCATCCGCAAGGCCCTCGGGGCAAGATGCCCAGAAGCTGAGTGCACTCGCTGGCCAACCCCGACGAGGAGCTGGCTGATGACCGGCGTGACGGCGCGTATCCGTACAAGAACCTGATGCGCGCGCCACCTACGAGAAGGAGAAATTCCGTCTGCAGGTGGAGCTGCTGAAGCTGCAGGCCTGGGCCAGGAAACCGGCCAGCGCATCGTCATCCTGTTCGAGGGACGCGATGCGGCCGGCAAGGGCGGCACCATCAAGCGTTCATGGAGCACCTGAACCGCGGGCGCCGTGTGGTGGCACTCGAGAAACCCCACCGACACCGAACGCGGTCAGTGGTACTTCCAGCGCTACATCGAGCATCTGCCCACGCACGGCGAGATCGTGCTCTTTGACCGCAGCTGGTACAACCCGGGCGGGCGTGGAGGCGTGATGGGCTTCTGCACCACGGAGGAATACCAGGAGTTCATGAAGCAGGCGCCCGGAGTTCGAGCGCCACCTGGTTCGCAGCGGCATCCACCTGGTGAAGTTCTGGTTCAGCGTCAGCCAGAAGGAACAGCGCCGCCGCTTCCGCGAACGCGCCGCCCACCCGCTCAGCTAATGGAAGCTGAGCCCCATCGACAAGGCGTCGCTGGACAAGTGGGATGAGTACACCCGTGCCAAGGAAGCGATGTTCTTCGAGACGGACACGGGCCGACAGCCCGTGGACGGTCATCAAGAGCGACTGCAAGAAGCGCGCCCGCCCTCAACGCCATGCGCTACATCCTTCACAAACTGCCCTACAGCAACAAGTCCATCGAACGGATCGGCAAGCTGGATCCGCTGATCGTGGGCCGGGCCCATGTGGTGTACGAGCGCGGCGAGCGCCCTGATGCCCTGCTGTAAACGCAGAGGGTCATCAACGCAGGCGCAGGCTCTTTCGTGGGAGCCTGCTGCTGACGGGGTTTCTCCATCCACGATGACCCGAAGGCCCCTCGCACAGGATCCACCCATGAAAAAGCACCCGCAGTGCGCTTTTTCATGGTGATCCGAAAATCGGATCAGGCCTTGCCGTCTGCCTTGCGCAGGATTTCGTACATCTCGTCCTTCAGGCGCAGCTTCTTTCTTGAGATTCTCGATCTCGACGGATGCCGTGCGCTCGACACCGGCTTCCATGGCCTTGATCTTGTGGTCGAGTTCGTTGTGCTTGTCGAACAGACGTGCAAAAATGCGAGTCTTCGGTCTTAAGCTTGGTGATCAGTCCACGAAATTCCGGAAACATGCCAGTCAACCTCGAAAGATGGAACGGAGAGAGAAAACACAGCCGAAGAAATTCGGCCGGCAACTGGTTCGATACTAGCACAAGGTGTCCGTGTTTCCCTGCTCGACAGCCACGGACAACGGCCCCGGCGAGACAGGCGGCAAACCTCGGGATATTCCGCTCAGGGAAAACCGAATATGCGCCGCATTCCACACGGCTCGTCCCTCGGAAAATGGCCATGAGTATCGCCTCTCACGACGCATCGCCCATCTGGACATGGATGCTTTCTTCGCCCTCGGTGACGCTGCTGCGGTATCCGCAGCTGCAGGAGCTGCCGGTGGTGATCGGCGGCCGGCGAATGACACCCTGAGGAACTGGTGGCCCACATCAACGAGCGCCATCCGGCAGCCGGCATGGCGAGCGGACGCACTGCAGGCCATCAACCCGGACCATTTCCCCGACTGGGTGATTACCGGGGCCGAGGCGTGGCCACCACCGCCACCTATGCTGCCCGGCAGTTCGGACTGGGTTCGGGCATGGGGCTGGCCAGGGGCGCCCACCTGTGCCCGCAGGCCATCCTGCTGCCACCCGATTTCGATCGGTACCGCCGCTTCTCGCAGGCCTTCAGGGCGATCATCCCGTCCGAAGCACCGGTGATGGAGGATCGGGGCATCGACGAGGTGTTCATCGACCCTGACGAAGGTGGCGGGCGTTCAGGAGGACGGCGGACGTGCGCTGGCCACGCGGCTGCAGAGCACGCATCCAGGCCGAAACCGGGCTGAGCTGCTCGATCGGGTCGCGCCCAACAAGCTGATCGCCAAGATGGCCAGCGATCTGGACAAGCCGCACGGCATCACGATCATCCGCCCCGAGGATCTGCAGACGCGGATCCGCCCCCTGCCCCCGCCGCCGCATCAACGGCATCGGCCCCAAGACCGACGAACGACTGCAGAAACTGGGCGTGCTGACCATTGCCCAGCTGGCCGCCCTGCGACACGGCCTGGCTGGTGGAAACACTTCGGCACGCGAACTGGCCAGTGGCTGCACGATGCCGTCGGGGAAGCTGATGACCGGCCGGTGGCCAATCAGGCGGAGCCGGTAACGATCAGCCGAGAGACCACCTTCGAGCGTGACCCTGCACGCCGTGCATGACCGCGCGGAGCTGGCCGCCATCTTCACGCGGCTGGCCGAGCAGACGGCGCAGGATCTGCAGCGCAAGGGCTATCGAGGGCCGCACGGTGGGCATCAAGCTGCGCTATGCGGATTTCCGCACCGTGACGCGTGAGCTGACGACGAGTCTCCCACCCAGGACGCCGGCGACATACGACGGCTGGCCGGCCGCTGTCTGGAAGCGGGTGGACCTGCAACAGCGCTTTTCGGCTGCTGGGCATCCGCGTGTCGTCGCTGGAACGTGCCGATGCCACCCATGAAGCCGCCCCGATGCATACATGCAGCCGCCCCGGCAGGGGAACTGCCCTTCTGAGGGAAGGCCCTGCTGAAAGATTCCGCCAGGACGGCAGGGAAAATATCACCAGACCCTTGACAGGACAGGGGAATTCCACCAAAATCTTTTTTTCTCTGGCGGGGTGGCAGAGTGGTTATGCGCGGCCTCGCAAAGCCGTGGACGCCGGTTCGATTCCGACCTCCGCCTCCAGATTAAAAAGTGCCATTCATCGTTTTCGATGAATGGCTTTTTCTTTTCCAGGCCCGGATTGGCCTCTGATGGGCTTGACTTATCCGGCCTGCAGGCTCTTCCAGCTTTCCGGGCCCTTCCCGCTTCCGGAACCTGCTTGGAGCCCTGGGAGCGACGGGCGCTGCCGCCGGGGCCGGAAGCCAGCCCACGGCAGAACCACTGTCAGTGGGCGCCCGTGTCGCCCCCGCAGCTGCGGCCAGGCCTGCTTCAGGGTAGTAGGCCATCGAGATGAAGGTCTGGATGGCGGCCAGCGTGATCATCCAGCTGCCCCAGTACTGGCAATCGAAGCCGCCGATGGGATCGTGATAGAGCAGCATGGGAATGGCCAGCATCTGGACGGCCGTCTTGACCTTGCCCATCCAGTTGACGGCCACACTCTTGCGCGCGCCGATGCTGGCCATCCATTCACGCAGGGCCGAGATGGTGATCTCGCGGCCGATGATGATGATGGCAATGCCGGCGTTGATGCGGCCCAGATCCAGCAGCATGACCAGCGCCACGCAGACCAGCAGCTTGTCGGCCACCGGGTCGAGAACGCCCCCAGCTCGGTCTGCTGCCCCAGGCGTCGCGCCAGCCAGCCGTCCAGCCAGTCGGTGATGGAGGCCAGAATGAACAGGATGGTGGCGACGAGGTTGCGACTGTGTTCGCCCCCATGCGTCGAAAGGCACCAGATAGACACAGACCAGCAACGGTATGGCAAGAATGCGCTGCCAGGTCAGCAGATTGGGCAGATTGAAGGCCATGGGGGTGCACGTTCGGGGGAAACGACCGCTGCACCGGCAGCCGCAATGACGGAACGCTCTTGCGGGGGCCAAACGCTGCGCCGGCGGCTCAAGATGGCAGCGCGCCAGCGAAAGTGCAGCAACTGGCACAAGCCCTATCACAACGGCCGATGCAGGCAAAAACGCAGCAGCATCGACCCTCCATCCAGAGCGTCCCCACCGGATCGGGGCGCAGCAAGCCCCGGATGCACCGGAGCCAAGTGCGGTGGAAGCGTCCGCACATGCCCCGAGCAACCTGTTGCAGACAGGGGCCTGATACGCGAAAAAGGGACGTGCGGGCAGGTCGCTCCCGATCCTCAGCTCTGGTGCAGCTGCTGATCAGATGGATTCGGCCAGGGACATGGAAATGCCGTCGACGCTGGCCAGGTCCTCGACGCTGGCGGCCATGATGCCCCGCAGCCCGCCGAAGCGCGACAGCAGCCGCTGGCGGCGGCGGCGCCCACGCCATCAATCTCTTCCAGCCGCGATACCTTGCGGGCCTTGGCACGGCGGGCGCGCATGCCGGTGATGGCAAAACGGTGGGCCTCGTCACGGATCTGGGCCACCAGCATCAGCGCGAGATTCCTTGCCCAGCACAAGCGGCTCGCGCCCATCGGCAAACACGAGCGTCTCCAGCCCCACCTTGCGCTCCTTCCCCTTGGCCACGCCCACCAGCAGGCCGATGTCCAGCCCCAGCGACTCGAAGACCTCACAGGCGCTGCTGATCTGGCCCTTGCCGCCATCGACCAGCACGATGTCGGGCAGGCGTGCGGCATCATCGCGCGCGATGCGGCCGGAAGTTGTGCGGCCCTCTCCGGGCGCAGCGGTCTCGTCGGTATCCGTGCTGGTATCAGCGTCGGACACGGATGCGTGCCCGGCGTCTGCATCGTCAGCCGGCTCATCCCGCGTGGTGGCCCAGCGGCCATAGCGGCGCTTCAGCACCCGGCGCATGGCCGCGTGGTCGTCACCGGGCTCGATGCCCTGGATATTGAAGCGGCGATACTGGCCAGAGGCCATCCGGTTGTTCTCGTAGACCACGCAGGAAGCCTGGGTGGCCTCGCCCATGGTGTGGCTGATGTCGAAGCATTCGACGCGCAGGCGTGCCGGGTCTTCCAGCGACAGCCCCAGCACGTCAAGCGGGTCCTGGGTGCGCGCAGCTGCGAACCGTCGATGGCCAGGTGGCGGGTGAGCGCAATCTTCGCGTTAGCATGGGCCTGCGCGAGCCACCGACGCCGGTCCTGCTGCGGATTCACCCAGGCCAGGATGGCCCGCCTGGGCACGCAGGATGCCCAGCGCTCAGGATCCTGCGGCTTCGGGCACAGATGATGACGCTGGGAATGGTGGCCCCCGCTAGTGCTGGGTCAGGAAGGCGTCGAGTACGCTGCCAGGCCCTCCTCGTCGTCCAGGCCCGCCACATGGGACGGGAAATGGGCCTTGTCGCCCAGATGGCGCCCCCCGCACCATGGCCGGAGTTCAGGCAGACCTGGCCATCGGCCTGCCGTCGATGGCGATGATGTCGGCGTCCGTATCGGCATTGATCTCCATCGACTGCTGGTGCAGCACGCGCGACAGGGGCACTGATGCGGTCGCGCAGCACGGCCGCCTCCTCGAAGCGCGTTCCTCGGCCGCGGCCTGCATGCCGGCTGCATCTCCTTCAGGATTTTCCTTGGCCCGCCCTTCAGGAAGGTGATGGCCGAGTTCACGTCACGGCGATAGGCCGTCTCGTCGATCAGACCGACGCAGGGCGCTGCAGCGCCGGATCTGATGCAGCAGGCACGGGCGCGAGCGGTTGGCAAAGTAGCTGTCCTCGCAGGTGCGCAGGTGGAAGATCTTCTGCAGCACCTGGATGCCCTCGCGCACGGCGAAGGAACTGGGATAGGGACCCGAAGTACTGGGCGCGCCGGTCGGTGCCGCCCCGGTAGTAGGAAATCTGCGGGAAGGCGTGGGCGCTGAACTTCAGGAAGGGTAGGTCTTGTCGTCGCGGAACAGGATGTTGAAGCGGGGCTCGCGACTTGATCAGGTTGTTTTCCAGCAGCAGCGCCTCGGCCTCGGAGCCAACGGTAGTGGTGTCGATCTCCACCACGCGGGCCACCATCTGGGCGATGCGCGGGCTGGCCAGCGTCTTGCGGAAGTACGAGCGCACCCGCTTGCCAGGTCACGCGCGCGCCCACGTACAGCACGGTGCCGGAGGCGTCGCTTCATCCGATAGACGCCGAGGCAGGCGCCGGCAGCGTGCGCAAAAAGAGCTTCAGCTCGGCCGGGCGCTCCACGAAGGAGCCAGAGCCTGCGGCGCGACGCATCTGCCCCGTCTTCCCCGTGTGGCCCCATCTACCGGGCCTGCCCGCTCTGCCCGCTCTGCCTGGTTGGTCTGTCCAGCCTGCTCCGCCTGCTCGACCGGATCGATGGAGTCCCGGGAGTCGGCAGCTGGCACCGCCACGGCTTCAGCAGGCATTTCCTGCGGCCGCGCCAACCCGGCCGCATCCTGGGGAGCGGCGGATTTCGGGTCGTCGGGACGGCGGGATTCGGTCATGGCCAGGCAGGAGGGGTCAGGAAGGCGCTTAACCAGTGACCCGCGGTCGCAGCGCGTTCAGGCGGCGCTCCAGGTGCGGGTTCTCGGGCGGCTGCAGGTGTGCCAGGAGTTCGTCAGCCAGGTCGGGGCGATTGCAGACCAGCACCATGTCGCAGCCCGCCTTCAGGGCCGCGCTGGCCCGCGCCGTGATGTCACCGGCCACGGTGGCTGCTTCCATCGTCAGGTCGTCCGAGAAAATCAGGCCGTCGAACCCCAGGCGGCGGCGCAGGATGGTCTGCAGCCATTTCCGGGAGAACCCGGCCGGCTTGCGGTCCACTTGCGGGTAGATGACGTGGGCAGGCATGACGGCCGTCAGCGCCGTGCCCAGCCATGCGTAGGGGGCCGCGTCATCGGCCAGGATCTCGTCCAGGCTGCGCGTGTCCTCGGGCATGGCGACGTGCGAATCGGCATCGGCAAAGCCGTGGCCGGGGAAGTGCTGCCGCAGTTGGCCATGCCGGCCAGCAGCAGACCATGCGCCACGCAGCGGGCCAGCATGGCAACCACGCGCGGGTCAGGGTGGAAGGCCCGGTTGCCGATGACGGAGGAACGCCCCCAGTCCAGATCCAGCACCGGCGCGAAGGTGAAGTCCACCCCGGCGGCACGCAGTTCCTCGCCCATGCGGCGGCCCACCTCGGTGGCCTCGCGGCAGGCCGCCAGCACGTCCGCATCCCAGCGCTCACCCAGGGTGCGCATGGCGGGGATGGCCGAGAAGCTTCGCGGAAGCGCTGCACGGCCGCCCTCGTGATCCACCGCCACCAGCAGCGCCGGCGGGCGGACGGCATGGATCTCGTCGGTCAGCGCGCGCAGCTGCTCAGGGGACTGGTAGTTGCGTGCAAAGAGGATGACGCCGCCCACCAGCGGGTGGCGCGAGGCGCTTGCGCTCGGCCTCGGTCAGGCGCAGGCCAGCCACATCGACGATGACGGGACCGGGCGGCAGATGACGGCTGCGGCGCACCGGGGTGCTGGCTGCACGCCGGGTCGTGCGGAGCTGCCGGAGAAGTCTTGCGAGAGGAAGCGGGCATGATGAAAGACGTGAAAGCAGTTGCCTCGAAACAGGCCCGGGCCGGTCGATGCCGGGTGGCACGGATTCCTGCCTGCGCAGATCCGGCCCCGGTGGCCCGGGATCGGTGGCCGTTGGCTCAGCCCTGGCCAGCCATGCCTCGCCCCTGGGCTGCAGCCGCAGCAGCCTCGCGGATCAGGGCCTTCATGGTGGAGACAGCCTCGCGCATGCCCACGAACACGGCACGCGAGACGATGGCATGGCCGATGTGCAGTTCGCGCACGCCGGGCAGCGCGGCGACAGGCTGCACGTTGAAGTAGTTCAGGCCATGGCCGGCATTGAAGCGCATGCCGGCCTGCTGGATCAGCGCACCGGCGGTGGCCACGCGCTCCAGCTCGCGGCGGATGGCCGGGCTGGCCACGTCGCGGCCCTCACGGTGGAAGGTCTCGGCATGAGGGACCGGTGTGCAGCTCGCAGACCGAGGCGCCAGCCCGTGCGGCCGCCTCGACCTGGGCCGGTTCGGCGTCGATGAAGACGCTGGTGATGATGCCGTGGTCGGCCAGCCGGCGGATGGCGTCGGTGATGGCGGCTTCCTTGGACGGGATGTCGAGCCCGCCCTCGGTGGTGATCTCGTGGCGGCCTTCGGGCACCAGCATAGCCATCTCGGGCTGAGGGCAATGGCGATATCGACCATCTCTGGAGTGGCGGCCATCTCCAGGTTCAGCTTGATCTGCGTCTGGTCGCGCAGCCGGCGCACGTCAGCGTCCTGGATGTGGCGGCGATCCTCCCGCAGATGCACGGTGATGCCGTCGGCGCCCCCAGGTGCCGCCTCGACGGCGGCCCAGACAGGATCGGGTTCATAGGTACGCCGCGCCTGGCGGATGGTGGCGACGTGGTCGATGTTGACGCCGAGTTCGATCATGAGAGAAGACTCAAGAGTGGGAAATTCAGAGACGCTGCAGGTCCATCAGGATGCGGCGGGTGTCGAGCAGAGCCCCTTCCAGCGGCGGGGCCAGCATCAGCCGCGACAGCCGCTTGGCCTGCGACAGCACGCCGGGTGCATCATACCGCCCGGCAGCCATGTGCTGCAGCGCCTGGCCGCTGAACGTGGCGGGGTCTTCCCCTGCGTGGCGAACCACTGGCCGCCGTCCATGCGGTAGTTGCGCTGCGGCTCCAGCGGCAGGCCCCGGTGGTCGCAGGCCAGGTCAGGGCGCATAGCCGATCTCGGTGAGCAGCAGCCATTCGAAACGGCGCAGGATGCGCTCGTCGGCCCCGTTCGCCCAGCTGATGCAGGGCATCCGCATAGGCATCAAGAGCTGCGGATGCGGGTCTTCACGCGCCAGCAACCGCATCACCAGCTCGTTCGGGTAGAAGGCAAGAGCAGCGCACGACCGGCCGGCACGGCCATGCCGCCCTGCCATTCGGCACGGGTGAGCGTGCCAGCTCGTTGCGGCCGCTGAGGCGGAACTCGATGGGCTGGAACTGCAGCAGAACCGGTCGCAGCGCCGAAGTGGGGCGGCGCGCGCCCTTGGCCACGGCCGAGACACGGCCACGCTCGCGCAGGAAGAGGTCAACGATCAGGCTGGTCTCGCGGTAGGCGTGGCTGTGCAGCACGAAACCGGGCTCGTCGGTCAGCGGGCTGGCCATGTCCGGGTTCCTTCAGGGACGCAGCAGCGCCGTGGCGGGTATGGGCCGCCCGGCCGCGTCGTGGCAGGAGCAGCCCAAGGGTTCATTCGTAGCCGTAGCTGCGCAGGTGGGCGGCATCCTTGGCCCAGCCGCTGCGCACCTGGACCCACAGGGTCAGGAAGACCTTGCCGTCGAACATGCGCTCCATGTCCTGGCGCGCCTCGCTGGCGATGCGCTTGATGCGCTCGCCCCTGCTCAGCACGATGAGCTTGTGGGCACGGCGCTCGACGATGATGGTGGCCGCGATGCGCCGCAGGTTGCCCTCTTCCTCGAAGCGGTCGATGACGACGGTGCTTTCGTGGGGCAGCTCCTCGCCCAGCAGGCGAAAGAGCTTCTCGCGGATGATCTCGGCCGCAAAAAAGCGCTCGGGGCGGTCGGTGAGCTCGTCTCGCCGTAGATCGCCTCGCCTTCGGGCAGGTTGGCCTCGATGGCGTCGAGCAGTGCCTCGATGCCCTGCCCGTTGCGGGCGCAGATCGGCACGATGGCAGCCAGACCGGGATGCGCCTCATGGACCTGGGCGATCGGCGGCAGCACTTCGTTGACGTTGCGCAGCTGGTCGATCTTGTTGAGCGCAACGATGACCGGCGCGTCGCCCTTGAGCCAGCCCAGGATCTCGTCGTCCTGTCGCCGCCAGCGCCCGGCCTCAGTGACGAGCACCACCACGTCGGCCTGCTGTCCCACCGACTGGGCCGTACGGTTGAGGATCTTGTTGAGCGGATTGATGCGCTGGGTCTGATAGCCCGGCGAATCGACAAGGATGAGCTGCGCATGCGGCCGCGACAGCACGCCCTGGATGCGATGGCGCGTGGTCTGTGCCCGGTCGGCGGTGATGGACAGCATCTGTCCCAGCAGCTGGTTGAGCAGCGTGGACTTGCCGGTGTTCGGGCGCCCCACCAGGGCCACGTAGCCACAGCGGAACGGCGTGCCCTCAGCAACGGATGACGGGGATGCGGAAGGATCGTGCGGCATGAAGGAATACCTCAGTGATGGCCGTGCCGAAGCAGATGCTCCAGCGCAGCGCGGGCGGCCACCTGCTCGGCCTTGCGGCGGCTCTCGCCGCTGCCCTCGAAGGACAGCTTCGGCTTGTCGAGCTGGCACTCCACGTCGAAGCGCTGGTCGTGGGCCTGGCCGTGGGTGGCCACCACCTGGTATCAGGGGCAACGGCAGCCGGTGCCCCTGCGAGGTACTCCTGGAGGCGGGTCTTGGCGTCCTTGCCCAGTTCGTGGGGATCGATGGCCTCAGCAGCGGCTGATAGAGGGCGCTCGACGACGCCCGCGGCCGCGGCAAAAGCCGGATTCGAGGAAGATGGCACCCAGCAGTGCCTCGACGGCATCGGCCAGGATGGAGGGGCGGCGATGGCCACCGCTCTTGCGTTCGCCCTCGCCCAGGATCAGCGCATCGGGCAATGAGGCCCGCATGCGATGTCGTGCAGAGGGTCCTGCTTGACGAGGTTGGCGCGCAGCCGGGACAGAGCGCCCTCGGGCGAGTCGGCAAAGCGCGCGTACAGCAGTGAGGCCACCGCGCAGTTGAGCACGCTGTCACCCAGAAACTCCAGCCGTTCGTTGTGCTGGCGCCCGTGGCTGCGGTGGGTGAGCGCCTGCACGAGCAGCGCCTCGGACTGGAAGCGGTAGCCGAGGCGGCCTTCGAGGGTATGGCGAATGGAATCTCGGATGGTGCCCGTCATGCGTGTCGTCGCGGCGCCCCGGGAAGCCAGGCGGATGGACATCCGCCCCGACTCCTATCGCGCGCGTGCATCTCCTTCATAGTCGATGACCAGCTTGACCGGCCCGAACAGCGGGATGTCCTTGCTGTATTTGAACGAGACGATCATCTGCTCGCCCTGGTCCTTGGAGAAGACCAGCTTGCTGCTGTCGATGGCGTGGAAATCGTCGATGGCCTGCGAGCGGTCAAAAGGCGCTGCGGATGGCTTCGGGATTGTTGGCACCCGAAGCGCTGACGGCGCGTACCAGGGCCTTCTTGATGTTCTGATACTCGAGGAAGGTGGGAACCACCCGCATGACGACCAGCGACACGAAGGCCACGATGATGGCCGTGAAGAGCAGCCCGACCAGAGTGAGTCCGCGCTGCGGGGCACGACGGGTGGCAAGGGAGAAAGCGTTCATGATGTATGGGCGAGACCGCCGGACAGGAATGAGGAACGGTCAGGGCCGGACCGGATGACCGACCCATTTACCGGAATGAGCCAATTCTCTGCAGATCGTTGAAATTCATCCAGATGAAAAACGCCCGTCCAACCAGGTTCTTCTCGGGAACGAATCCCCAGCTGCGGCTGTCCAGGCTGTTGTCGCGGTTGTCCCCCCATCACGAAGTAGCTTTTCTCGGGTACCTTGCAGGTCAGCTCCACGGAGGTCTGACGGCAATATTTCTCGGTCTCAGGGCGTGCGCTGCAGCGGCACGATGGCCGGATTCTCCAGATCGATCAGCATCTTGTGCGGCACGTTGCCGATGGTCTCGGAATAGCGCTGCATGTAGCGCCCCCGTTCGGCATCGAAGTAGTCGCCGGCCGGGCGCAGCGGGGCTTCCTCGCCATTCAGGAAGACGCGACCGCGCCGCACGGTGATGGTGTCGCCCGGCACGCCGATGACGCGCTTGATGTAATCCACCGACGGATCCATCGGGTAGCGGAAGACCACGGTGTCGCCACGCTGCGGCTCGCCCACCTCGATGATCTTGGTGTCGAACACTGGCAGGCGCACACCGTAGCTGTACTTGTTGACGAGAATCAGGTCACCGACCAGCAGCGTGGGGATCATCGAGCCCGACGGGATCTTGAAGGGCTCGAACAGGAAGGAGCGCACCACAAAGACCACGAACAGCACGGGGAAGAGCCCGGCGGTGTAGTCGAGCCAGGCGGGCCGGCGGTGAAGACTGTTCTTGAGCTGCTGCCGCGCCTGCGGACTGATCTTGCCGCCACGCGCCTGCTGCTCGCGTTCCCACGTCTTCAGGCGCTCTTCGGCCTGGCGACGCCTGCCGGGTGCCAGCACCAGCACGTCCAGCAGCCACATGCACAGGGTGAAGGCAGTCAGCAGGAAGAGAATCAGCGGAAAGTTCATGACAAAGCGTGGATCAGGCCCGAGAACCGGGCGGCATCAGAAAGGGGTAAGCAGAAGATCGGGATGAAAAAGCGGGAAGGTTCGGGCGCGGGAGGCTGCCGGATGGGCCATTGCCTGCGCCAGACCGCTCGCAGCCCAGACAATAGCAGGGCGAGACGCGGAATTTCACGAATCCGTCATGGTAGCCGACGAATGGTCGGTCCGTCTCGACCCTGTCATGCTCTCAGCGCTCTTCCGCCTGCAGCACGGCCAGGAAGGCCTCCTGCGGAATCTCCACCGAGCCCACCTGCTTCATGCGCTTCTTGCCGGCCTTCTGCTTCTCGAGCAGCTTGCGCTTGCGGGTGATGTCGCCGCCGTAGCACTTGGCCAGCACGTTCTTGCGCAGCGCCTTGATGGTCTCGCGCGCGATGATGTTGCTGCCGATGGCCGCCTGAACGGCCACGTCGAACATCTGACGCGGAATCAGCTCGCGCATACGTGCTGGCCACCTCACGGCCGTGAGGTGGCATTGGAGCAGTGGACGATGACCGACAGGGCATCAACCTTGTCGCCGTTGATCAGCAGGTCCATCTTCACCACGTCCGAGGCGCGGTATTCGAGGAACTCGTAGTCCATCGACGCATAGCCGCGCGACACCGACTTCAGGCGATCGAAGAAGTCCAGCACGATCTCGCTCATCGGCAGCTCATAGGTGAGGTGCACGGCACGACCATGGTAGGTGAGATCACGCTGCAGCCCGCGCTTGCCGGTGCACAGCGTGATGACGGGGCCCACGTACTCCTGTGGCACGAAGATGACGACCTTGACGATGGGCTCGCGGATCTCGGCAATGCGTGCCTGCTCGGGCATGCGCGACGGGTTCTCGATGCGCTCGACGGTCCCATCGGTCAGCACCACCTCGTAGATGACGGTGGGCGCCGTGGTGATGAGATCCATGTCGTACTCGCGCTCCAGGCGCTCCTGCACGATGTCCATGTGCAGCATGCCCAGGAAGCCGCAGCGGAAGCCGAAGCCCAGCGCCTGCGAGACCTCGGGCTCGAACTGCAGCGAGGCGTCGTTGAGCTTGAGCTTCTCAGGGCGTCACGCAGTGCGTCGTACTCGCTGGCCTCCACCGGGTACAGGCCGGCGAACACGGAGAGGCTAGTCTCCTGAAGCCCGGCAGCGGCTCGCTGGCGGCGGGCGAGACATGGGTGATGGTGTCGCCCACCTTGGCGTGCTTGAGCTCCTTCATGCCGGTGATGATGAAGCCCACCTGCCCGGCCGAAAGCGTGTCGCGTGGTGACGAACGCGGCGTGAAGACCCCCAGCTGGTCGCACTGGTGCTGGGCATCGGTGGCCATCATGCGGATGCGGTCGCGCGTCTTGAGCGTGCCGTTGACGACCCGCACCAGCATCCACCACGCCCACGTAGTTGTCGAACCACGAATCGATGATCCAGCGCCTCGCAGCGCGCGTTCGGGTCGCCCTCGGGCGGCGGAATGCGGGTGACGATGGCATCGATGATCCCGTCAGCCCCATGCCGGTCTTGGCACTGGCCGGAATGGCATCGCTGGCATCGATGCCGATCGTCCTCGATCTCGGCACGGGCGCTGTCGGGATCAGCCGACGGCAGGGTCCATCTTGTTGAGCACCGGCACCACCTCGACGCCCAGGGTCGATGGCGGTATAGCAGTTGGCCACGGTCTGTGCCTCGACGCCCTGTGAGGGCGTCCACCACCAGCAGCGCCCTTCGCAGGCCGACGGCGAGCGGCTGACTTCATCAGGAGAAGTCGACGTGTCCCGGGGTGTCGATGAGGTTGAAGAGGTACTCGGTGCCATCGGCCGCGCGATGCACCAGCGAGGCGGTCTGCGCCTTGATGGTGATGCCGCGCTCGCGCTCAGGTCCATCGAGTCGAGCACCTGGCTGTCCATCTCGCGTTCGGACAGCCCCCAGGCGCTGGATCAGCCGATCGGCCAGCGTGGACTTGCCATGGTCGATGTGGGCGATGATGGAAAAGTTGCGAATGTGCTGCATACCGGCGCGATGGGGGTTGGCAAAAGAGGGCTATTGTAGTGGCTCGCGGGAGCTGCACGTGCAATGGAAGCACCTGTTGCAGCGAATGTCCGTTCAACGGCAGGGAAACGCCCCCTGCAATGCGCCCCCATCAACGCAACGGGCCGCACTGGGCGGCCCGTCGTGTCCGGTAGCGCAAGCGCCGCCCCTGCCTTCAGCAGAGGCGGACGCCTGAGCCCGATGCCTTACTGGGGCCGGACCGGCACGTGGGAAGCCTCCACCGCGCTTGACCAGCAGCACCAGGTGCGCTTGCGGTCCAACAGCCAGCAGCTGCTCGAACTGGCTGGCCGAGGTGATGGGCTGGCTGTTGACTTGCAGCAGCACGTCCCCCTGGCGCAGGCCCGCCTGGGCGGCGGCGCCATTGGGCTCCAGCCCGCTGATCACCACGCCGTCGCGCGGCTGCCCCTGGCTCTTGCGCTGCTCGGCCGTCAGATCGGAGGCCATGATGCCCAGCCAGTTGGCCTTGGCCGGAGCCTGCTGTTCAGCCCCGCCCTTGCCAGCTGCGCCGCGTGCCTGCTCGTTGGGCACCTCGCCGACCACCACGTCCAGCGTGCGGGCAGCCCCGCGCGCCAGACCTCGATGGACGCCTTGGTGCCAGGCTTGGTGTTGCCCACCAGACGCGGCAGGTCGGACGAGCGCTCGATGACGCGACCGTCGTAGCGCAGGATGATGTCACCCGGCATGAGACCGGCCTTGGCGGCAGGCCCTTTCGGGTCCACGCTGCTGACCTGGGCGCCGGAGGGCTTGGGCAGGCCCAGCGGCTCGGCGATGTCCTGGTGACCTCGGTGATGGCCACACCGATGCGGCCGCGCACGACGCGACCATTGGCCTTGAGCTGATCGGTGACGCGCATCGCCTCGTCAATGGGGATGGCGAACGAGATGCCCATGAAGCCGCCGGTACGGCTGTAGATCTGCGAGTTGATGCCGACCGCCTGGCCGTCCATGTTGATCAGGGGCCACCTGAGTTGCCGGGGTTGACGGCCACGTCCGTCTGGATGAACGGCAGATGGTCGCCCGTCTCGCGTGCCTTGGCCGAGACGATGCCGGCGGTGACGGTGTTGTCCAGACCGAAGGGCGAACCGATGGCCAGCACCCACTCGCCCACGCGCAGCTTGTTGGGATCGCCGATCGGCAGCACCGGCAGGTTGGTCGCATCGATCTTCAGCAGCGCCACGTCGGTGTTCTTGTCCGACCCGATGAGCTTGGCCTTGAACTCGCGCTTGTCGGTCAGCGTGACATAGATCTCGTCTGCACCGTCGACCACGTGGTGGTTGGTCATCACACTAGCCGTCAGCCGAAATGATGAAGCGAGCCCAGGCCACGGGGAATCTCCTCACCGGACTGGCCGGGGGGCACCTGACGCTGGCGACCCTGCGGGTTGCCCCGGCATGTTGGGCATGGCACCAGGCGGGAAGAAGCGACGGAAGAACTCGAAGAAGGGATCGTCCGGGTCAAGCAGTTCTTCACCACCCTGCCCTGGGATTGCCGGCGTGCTCGGTCGTGCGGATGTTGACAACGGCGCCGCCGGTCTTCTCACCAGGCCCGTGAAATCGGGCAGCTGGCGACGGCCTGGGCATGCACGGGAGCGGGCTGCACGAGAGCGACCGTGCCGAACAGGGCTGCCACAGCCAACGCCGAGCCCGCCAGCGCGGTACGCAGCGAACCTCAGGTTTGTCCGGCAACCTTGCGACAGGGCCGGTCAGAAGAATGGGGATACTCATCGATCAGGAAGCCTCAAAAAGCTCTGTGAGAATTCGGAAATCAGGCAACCTGCCCCGGAGGCTATGGCCACTCGCTTGCGCCAGACCAGCCATCGACGCACGGTCGCGGCCTCGGCCGGCCCAGCCGAGGCAGCCAGAGCAGGCAACTGCCACGCTGGATGGCAGCCTGCGAAGCGGAAGGAGGTGCCTCGGAAACGGTTGCAGCCTGCACCGGGAAGGCATGAGTGCCTGTGCTTCGGGTGCAGACCCGCCTCTCTAACGAACGGCAAGGGGATTCGGTGGACAGGCCCGGATCGGTTGCGCTCAGGGTATCGACAGCAGGTGCAGCAGTGCGCCCAGCCACAGGGTACGCGTCTGCCGCGCGACCAGCCACGGCCCGTCGGCGTCCCACTGGACGAACAGGGTCCCGTCACCATGAAGGCGCAGCGCAACGGGTTGCCGGTACTGGATGCGTGCGGTGGCACAGGGACTGCCAGGGTTGCGAGGTGGTGTTGCGGCGACTGCCGTTCAGAGCGCGGGGCACCCACCAGGAGAGCCCGATCAGGGCGGCAAAGGCGATGAAACGCAACGGCTTGCCAGGTTCGGGCCAGCCAGGCCACGGCAATGGCAAGCACGACCAGCACGAGCAGCAGCTGGTCGAGACGACGGCCAATGTCTGCGCTCGGCTGCAGGAATGAGCAAGGAATCAGGCATGGTGGCCATTCAGGGGAATGCGGAAAGGGCCAGGAAAGGCAGACAGACAACAACGACCAGCCTGCCTGGGCAGGTTGGTCGTTGCACGTCGGCACAGGCCGTGGGCCTGACCAGGAAGCGTCAGCGGAAGCGACGCAGCACGCAGGGTGCCGTTGGTACCACCAAACCCGAAGGAATTCGAGAGCGCGACATCGATGTCCATCTCGCGCGCCTGGTTGGCGCAGTAATCGAGATCGCACTCCGGATCCGGGTTGTCGAGGTTGATGGTGGGGGCGAGACCCGATGATGCACGGCCAGCGCACTGAACACCGCCTCGATGCCGCCGGCAGCACCAGCAGGTGGCCGGTCATGGACTTGGTGGAGTTGACGACGACCTTCTTCGCATCATCGCCGAAGGCGAGCTTGATGGCGTTGGTCTCGTTCAGGTCTCCCAACGGCGTGGACGTGCCATGCGCGTTGATGTACTGCACCTGGTCGGTGTTGACCCCGGCATCACGCAGGGCATTCTTCATGCCCAGGCGGGCCCACGAAGGTCTGGCGCGGTGATGTGGTGCGCATCCGAACTCATGCCGAAGCCAATCAGCTCGGCATAGATGCGGGCGCCCCGCTTCTTCGCGTGCTCCAGCTCTTCCAGGACCAGCACCCGGCACCCTCGCCCAGGATGAAGCCATCCCGGTCGCGGTCCCAGGGGCCGGCTGGCGGCCTGAGGATCATCGTTGCGCGTCGACAGTGCCTTCATGGCCGCGAATCCGCCCACGCCCAAAGGCGCGACAGGTTGGACTCGGTGCCGCCGGCCAGCATCACGTCGGCGTCGCCGACAGGCGATGAGACGCCCGGCGTCACCCACGCAGTGCAGTCCGGTGGTGCAGGCACTGACGATGGCGTAGCTGGGCCCCTGAAGGCCCAGCATGATGGACAGTTGCCCGGCCACCAGATTGATGAGTCGACCGGCACGAAGAACGGCGAGATGCGCCGTGCTCCGCGGTCGAGGTAGTCCTTGTGCGTGGTCTCGATCAGGGGAAGACCACCGATGCCGGGCCACGAAGGCGCCGAAGCGCTCTGCGTTCTCCTCGGTGACCTCCAGTCCACTGTCGCGAAAAGCCTGCAGACCCGCGGCCACCGTAATGGATGAAGGTGTCGAAGTGCCGAGCTCCTTCCGCGTTCATCCAGTCGGCGGGTTGAAGTCCCGCACTTCCCCGGCAATGCGCGATGGGAAGGCGAGGCGTCGAAGCGGGTGATCGGGCCGACGCCCGACTTGCCGGCGACCAGATTGGCCCAGCCGGTCTCGACGATCGTTACCGACCGGCGAGATGAGGCCGAGGCCCATAATGACGACGCGACGCTTGCTCATCAGCTCTTCGAATGCGCCTTGACGAAATCGATGGCCTGCTGAACCGTGGTGATCTTCTCGGCTTCCTCGTCGGGGATTTCCGTGCACCGAATTCATCTTCCAACGCCATGACCAGCTCGACGTTGTCCAGCGAATCGGCACCCAGGTCGTCCACGAAGGACGATGCGGTCTTGACCTCAGCTTCGTTCACGCCAAGCTGCTCAGCCACAATCTTCTTGACCCGCGCCTCGATATCCGACATTTCAATACTCTCCTGATGAGTGACGATGCCAGTGACATGCTACCGGCTTTTTCTGGTTTTCTCGATACCTGCCGGAAAAATTTCCGGCGGGCTGGACAGCTTCCGTGAGGAAAGCCAGAACACAGTTACTCTGACGAAACGGGATTGTAGCGTCAAACCATGTACATGCCGCCATTGACCGGTAAGGTGACGCCCGTGACATACGATGCCGCTGGCGAAGCCAGGTAAAGCACTGCTGCCGCGATGTCGTCGGCCTGTCCGAGCCGGCCACTGGGAATCTGCTGTGAGCGCCGCCACCTGTTCCTCGGGCAGCGCCGGGTCATGTCGGTCTCGATGAAGCCAGGCGCCACGCAGTTGACGGTGATGCCGCGGCTGGCCACTTCGCGCGCCAGCGCCCGCGACATGCCGGCCACGCCGGCCTTGGCAGGCCGCATAGTTGGCCTGCCCCGGATTGCCCATCGACCCACCACCGAGGTGATGTTGACGATACGGCCGGTGCGTGCCTTCATCATCGGCTTGATGGCCAGGCGCGCCATGCGGAAGACAGCGGTGAGGTTGGTGTCGATGACGGCAGCCCGAGTCCTCGTCCTTCATGCGCATGGCCAGCGTGTCACGGGTGATGCCGGCGTTGTTGACAAGAATGGACAGCTTTGCCGTGCTCGAGCCACGATGGCATCGACCAAGGCGGCACAGGCCTCGGCGTCATTGACGTTGAGCGCCACACCGCGGTGCGGGGCGCCCAGACGCTGACCGATGGCCTCGGCACCCTCTCCGGACGTGGCGGTACCGATGACCGTGGCGCCGGCCCGTGCCAGCGTGTCGGCGATGGCCTGACCAATGCCGCGCGAGGCGCCGGTGACCAAGGCGACCTGCCCTTCGAGGTTGCCAAAGATGGCGGGAATCGGGGGTGGAATCTGTGCCTCATGAGAACTTGGCCAGCGTGGATTGGAGGAAGCGGCATCGCTGACGTTGTGCAGCTGCGCCTGAGGCGCGATCCGCTGATCAGGCCGGTGAGGACCTTGCCGGGACCGGAATTCGACGAACTGGTCGACACCCTTGTCGGCCAGCGCCTGGATGACCTCGACCCAGCGCACCGGATGCCAGGCCTGGCGCACCAGCGCATCACGAATGCGGGCGGGATCGGTCTCGAAGGCCACGTCGACGTTGTTGACCAGCGGAATGGCCGGGGTCTTCAGGTCGATGTCGACCAGGGCACGCTGCAGCACCTCGCCGGCCGGTTTGAGCAGCACCGAATGGAACGGTGCCGAGACCGGCAGCACGACGGCGCGACGCGCGCCCTTGGCCTGCGCAGCGTCGCAGGCGCGCTTGACGGCACCAGACGTGACCGGCAATGACCACCTGGGACGGTGCGTTGAAGTTGACGGGTGCCACTTCCTCCTGCTGATCGCTACCAGGGCACGGCACGAGCCTCGTCACACGCGGCCTGCACGTCGGCATCGGAAAGCCCCAGGATGGCAGCCATGCCGCCGGTACCCACGGGCACGGCTTCCTGCATGGCCTGCGCACGCAGGCGCACCAGCTTCACGGCCGTATCCAGATCCAGCGAGCCCGCAGCGACCAGCGCCGTGTACTCACCCAGGCTGTGACCGGCCACGAAATCAGGCTCAGGCCCCCTTCGGCGGCGCGCCAGGCAGCCAGGTTGGCCATGCCGGCCAGCAGCATGGCAGGCTGCGTCCAGGTCGTCAGCGCCAGCTCTTCGGCAGGACCTTCGGCAATGACCCGGGACAGGAGGGGCTCGCCCAGCGCCGCATCGGCGCGCGCCACCAGGGTATCAACCTCGGGGCGACCGAGGAGCGACGACAGCATGCCGACCGCCTGTGATCCCTGACCGGGAAATACGAATGCAACGCTCATGAATCCTGACTCTCCTGGCTATGCCTTGTATCTTGTTCCTTTCTCTGCCCACCGGGCACTGCCGAGGCAAGCAGGCATCCTTGTCAGAAGCGGATGAGGTTGGCCGCCCACGTGAAACCGCCACCCACCCCTTCCATCAGCACCAGATGCCCGGGCTTGATCCGGCCGTCGCTTCACGGCCTGGGTCAGCGCCAGCGGAGACCGATGCCGCCGAGGTGTTGGCGTGCTCTGCCACGGTGGAGACCACCTTGTCTTCGGGAAGGCCCAGGCGCGAGGCCGTGGCCCGAAAGAATGCGGATGTTGGCCTGGTGCGGCACCAGCCAGTCGAGGTCGTCGACCGAGAGATCGGCTGCCTGCAGGGTTTCCTGGGCGAGATCAGCCAGCACGCGCACAGCCAGCTTGAAGACGGCCTGACCGTCCATGCGCAGGAACGGATGACCGCAGACGGCACCGCCCCGCACACTGCCCGGCGTGGACAGGATGCCGGACCGACGTCCGTCTGCGTGCAGGCGCGAGACCAGAACGCCCGGCGCGTCGGAAGCCGACAGCAGCACGGCGCCTGCGCCGTCACCGAACTAGCACGCAGGTGGAACGGTCATTCCAGTCCATGATGCGGGAAAAAGACATCCGCACCGATGACGAGCGCACGATTGGCGACGCCGGCGCGGATCAGCGCATCGGCATTGGCCATGGCGTAGACGAAGCCGCTGCAGACCGCCTGAACGTCGAAGGCACCGCCTGATGGATGCCCAGCTCGTTCTGGATGAGGCATGCCGTGCTGGGGAAGATCTGATCAGGCGTGGAGGTGGCGCAGACCAGCAGATCGATGTCATCGGGACCGACACCGGCCATCTCCGCATGGCCGCACGCCAGCGCGCGCGCGCCCAGCGACGTTGTGGTGTCGTCGGGACCGGCCAGCCAGCGCTGACGGATGCCGGTACGGGTGGAAATCCACTCGTCCGAGGTCTCGACACCCGGGCAGCCAGATCAGCCACCAGGTCGTCGTTGGTGACACGCCGTGCAGGCGAGTGCAGACCCCACACGATCACCCGCGCAAAGCGCGCGCTGCGCGGATGCCGGGATGCCCGGCAGGGAACGAGGAAGCAGCAGAGGCGGCTGTATCGGTCTGGGACATGGGTACCGGATCCACGAAAAGGGTCAGGAAAGGGGCGGCGGACTGGCGGCATGCCCTGCCGGGCTCGCAGCTGCGCGCAGCCCTCGATACGACCCAGCAGACCGTTGCGCGCCGCGTCATGGCGCACGCCGCAGGGCGCCTCGTGAGGCCAGCACATCGGCCGAGCCGTGACTCTTCAGAACGATACCACGCAGCCCGATGAGGCGAGGCGCCGTTGTAGCGTCGATGATCGACCCGTTGACGAAAGCGCTTGAGTGCCGGCATGACGCACAGCGCACCCAGCTTCGTGAACCAGCTGCGCGAGGCTCCTGCTTCAGGAAGGCGCGCCGATCATCTGCGCGACCCCTCGGACGTCTTGAGCGCCACGTTGCCGACGAAGCCATCCGAGACGACCACGTCGGCCTTGCCGCCATAGACGTCGTTGCCTTCGACGTTGCCCACGAAATTCAGAGGGGTCTCGCGGATGAGGCGAGCTGCCTCCCTTGACCACGTCGTTGCCCTTGATGAGCTCCTCGCCGATGTTGAGCAGCCCCACGCTGGGACGCTCGGTACCGTCGAGCACCGAGGCCAGCGCACTACCCATGATGGCGAACTGCAGCAGATGCGTGGGTTCGCAGTCGACAGTGGCCCCAGATCCAGCATGTGGTGAAGCCCTCTGGGTGGGCAGCTGGGTGGCGATGGCGGGCCGGTCGATGCCCGGCAGCGTCTTGAGGACGAAACGCGAGATGGCCATCAGGGCGCCGGTATTGCCGGCACCGACGCAGGCATCGGCCTCACCGGCCTTGACCTGCTCGATGGCGATGCGCATGGAGGAGTTCCGCCGGTTGCGCAGGGCCTGCACCGGGTTGTCGTCCATGCGAATGACTTCGCTGGCCGGCACCACGCGGATGCGTGACGACAGCGCAGGATCCGAGCCGTGCCCGCCCGCCTGACGGGATGACTGAAGTGCGCCCTCGACCCGTCGGGGCGACCCACCAGCAACAGCTCGGCATCCGGGTGAGACCTGCAGGAATGACAATGCGGCCGGAACCGTCACCGTCAGACCATGGTCTCCCCATGGCATCGATGGCCAGGCGAACGCTGCGGCGCTACGAATATGGTTGGTTGCAAGGATGCACCGCTCACGGCAGCGCTCGGGGTGCAAACGAGCCGCAATCAGCTGATCGAGCAGCAGGAATCAATCGTCAGAACTTGGTCTTTGACGATCTTCTTGCCCCGATAGTGCAGCCATTGGGGCTGATGTGGTGACGCAGGTGCACTTCGCCCGTGGTGGGCCTGACGGCAACCGGCGGGTTTTCCAGGTGATCGTGCGAACGATGCATGCCGCGCTTGGACGGCGTCTTTCTTGTTTTGCTGAACGGCCATGTGAATTCTCTCCAGCCCATGTGGCGGGCAATCCAAGATTATAACGAGTCCGGGAAAGTTTGAACAAGTCGCCTGCTTCAATTAAGCGTCGCCGGACTGGGGCAGACCTCATGGAAGACCGCCATGGGCAGCGCCAGCATGGCCTCGTCCTCGATCAGGCCGGCCAGCGCCAGCCGCGGGCCTCGACGGCAATCACGTCCCATCCACCCCGGCTTCAGGATCCAGCCCGGCCTGGCGCTCGGAAGCGGCCAGCCGGAAACGGCGCGTGATCGACAGCTCATCCAGCGGCAGCGGCCCCAGACAGCGCCCGCAGGCCACCACCGGCGCAAACTGCAGCGACAGCACCAGGAACTGACGGACCCGGTCCAGCCTCGTCGCGCGCACTTTCCCCTGCAGCTGCCAGTGCACCAGGGTGCCTTCATCCAGCAGGCCACTGGCCAGCAGGCGTGGCATCCCGCGCAACCGAGGTGCTGCCCGCCAGCCGTTCGCCGGCACGAGCAAAGCGGGCCGGGTCGATCTCGGGTGCCAGCCCCTCGGCAGGGAATCAGCCTCCGGGCCTTCACCAGACGGAACAGAAGCGGCAAGTGAGCTGTGAGGCGGCGGCGCGTTGGGTTCATCGACACGTTCTCCCCGTTCTGGATTCGGATCTGCAGGCATGCGCTCTCACGCCCAGATGCACACCTCCCGGGATCCACGGACCGGACCCCGAGCAGGCGCGCTTATCATAGCAGCCCATGAGACTGATCCTTGCTTCCTCCTCGCCCCTATCGACAGGAACTGCTTGCGCGCCTGCGCCTGCCCTTCGAGGCCGTGGCCGCCGATGTCGACGAGACACCCCTGTCCAACGAGCCCATCGCGACCCTGGCCCAGCCGCCTGGCGGCCTGAAGGCTGAAACCATCCTGCGCGCGCCACCCGGATGCACTGGTCATCGGTTCGGACCAGGTGGGCACGCTGGACGGATCACCCCCATCGGCAAGCCGGGCACCCTGGAACGTGCACGCCTTCAGCTGCAGGCGGCCTCGGGGCGCACCATGCACTTTCATACGGCGCTGGCACTGCGCGGCCGGGGACTCCCCCCCATCGACGATGCCGTCTGCGTGGATGTCGCCTTCCGGACACTGACCCTCGCCGAGATCGACCGTTATCTGGCCGTGGAGGACGTCCTGAACTGTGCCGGCTCGGCACGCTGCGAGGGGCTGGGCATCAGCCTGCTGGAATCCATCCGCACGGATGACCCCACCGCCCTGATCGGATTGCCGCTGATCCGGCTGAGCGCCCATCTGCGGCAGCTGGGGAGTGGATATCCCAGGTGCCATCACCCCTTCATCGGAGCAGGCATCATGAAGCCGACAGCTCATGGACGTCTTCTGCTGATTCCCACGCCCCTGCAGCAGCCCGAGGAATGCCTGCAGCCCTGGCTGCTGGAGCCAGACAGGCAGCGGGTCTCGGCGCTGACCGACTTTCTGGTGGAGACCCCGCAGGCCGCACGGCGCTGGCTGGGCCTTCTGGGCATGCAGCAGCCCATCCGGGACCTGCAGCTGCGCGCCCCTGCCCGGTAAGTCTCGAGGAAGACGCCTCGACTGGACGCGCGCGACTGGCTGGCCCCCGCTCTGGAAGGCCGTGACATGGGTCTGCTGTCGGACGCGGGCTGCCCGGCGTGGCCGACCGGGCGCGCTGCTGGTGGAGGCCGCGCATCGACTGGGCATCGAGGTCGTGCCGCTGGTGGGCCCCTCATCGCCGCTGCTGGGGCTGATGGCCAGCGGCCTGAACGGGCAGCGCTTTGCCTTCCAGGGCTACCTGCCCAAGGCTGCCGATGAACGTGCCCAGACCATTGCCCGGCTGGCGCAGCGCTCTCGGCGCGAACGCGAGACCCAGCTGCTGATCGAGACCCCCTATCGCACCCGTCATGGCGGCCGATGCCCTGGTGGCCCATCTGCCTGAAGATGCCCGGCTGTGTGCGGCCACCGATCTGACCGGCCCAGCGCAGCGCATCGAGACACGTACCGTGCGGGACTGGCGACGCAAGCCGCCCGTCATGCCCGACAAGCGACCTGCACTCTTTCTGTCCCCTCGGCCTGGAGCTCCACGCGGGGCTCGGGCCCAGGAACTCAGCGCAGCACCGGCTCCTGGCCGCCGACGCGAGGTCTGGACCCGCTTTCCAGAAGCCGCCGAAGGCCTCGGCCCCGAACCGCCTGGCCAGCATCTGCCAGCGCGAGTATTCGCTGAAGTCCACCACGTTCTCGGTGTTGAGCACGTCACGCGCCACCGAATCCACCGACCCCAGACCATCAGCCAGTCCCAGCTGGATGCTGCGCCTCGCCGGTCCAGAAGAGCCCACTGAAGGTCTCGGGGGTTTCCTTCAGCCGCTGGCCGCGCCCCGTGCTTGACCACGTCGATGAACTGACGGTGAACCCTCGTCCAGCATCGCCTGGGCATGAGCCTTCTGTTCGGCACTCATGGGCGCCGTGGGATCCATGAAGGCCTTTGTTCTTGCCGGCCGTCTGCGTGCGGCGCTCGATGCCCAGCATCTTGAGCGTGTCCTGAACGCCATAGTTGCTGAGCAGCACCGATCGACCCGACGATGCTGGCCTTGTCCACGCAGATGTTGTCAGCCGCCGCCGCGATGTAGTAACCGCCCGAGGGCACCGATCTCCTCGATCACCGCATGCAGCGGCTTCTCGGGATGAAGGCGGCGTTGACGCCGCATCTCGTCGACGATCATGCCGGACTGCACGGGGCTGCCTCCCGGGCTGTTGATGCGCAGGACCACACCCACCGCCCGCGGATCGGCGAAAGCACGACGCAGGGCCTTGTTGACCCGATCGGCCGAGAGCCCTCCTCGCCCGAGCCACCAACGATGACCCCTTCGATGTTGATGGACGCCACATAGCTGGCTGGCCGACGCCGATCCTCATCAACCTGGGCCACCGAGGTGCAGCGCTGGATGCCGAAAGCCAGCACCGCCAGAAACGCCAGCCACTGGAAGATGCGCCAGCGACGCTTTGCCTTGCGCTCCTTCAGCGTCTCGCGCGCCAGTTCCTCGACGAAGCCACGACCCCATTCCGCCGTGCCCAGGATGTTTCTATCGTTCTGCTCTGCCATGCGTGGCCTCCCTTCCCGAGAGGTTTGCTGCCCTCAGGGAAAAATAGTGATTCGTGATCACCCTGAATGATCAGGGAAAAGCGGCCCGGACGAAACGGGGGAACTCCCAATTTCAGGCGGCGCCCAACACTCCGTGCCAGGTACCGACACGTCCGGGCACGATCCCTTGAGTCCGGTCTGTTCAGGCGCAGCCGAGCAGTCGGCCCAGTTCGACCACGGTTGCCGCCATGGCATCCGGCTCGCTGGATTGCAGCATGAGCGGGGTTCCTCGTGTCGTAATAGACCCGATGCTGGCACACAACCGAAAGCGCGTGCCATCTCGATCGTCATAGATCGAATCGCCCACCATCACCATCTGCTCAGGGCTGACCCCCATCTCTTCGGCCAGGCTCTGCAGCATCCATGGATCAGGTCTCGAGGCGCCCCTTCGGCGCAGCGCGTTGCTCGAAGAACGCCCCAGCTCGCTGCCGGCCAGCACTCGATCCAGCCCGGCCGGGACTTGCCGGTGGCCACGGCCAGCCGCCGCCCCCTGCGCCCGCAGCGCCTGCAGCAGCCCGGGATGCCGGCAAACGGGATGTCGACACGCTGGCGGTCTGCGAAATAGTGGCGTCGATAGGTGTCAAGGAACTCGGCGTGACGCTCGGCCGGGAAAATCCGGCACGAACTGCTGCAGCATCCGCCCAGCCCAGCCCCCACCACCAGGGGTCGTATGGTCTCGGCCGACGGTGGCGTCAGCCCGCAGACTCGGCAGTCTTCCGGATGGCCTGAACGACCTGGGCAACGGAGTCGGCCACCGTGCCGTCCCAGTCGAACACCACGACCTCACGACGACACAAGTCCTTCTCGACGCCAGCTCCCGCCATCCGCAGCCCCTTTATGGATCAAGTCACGATTTTCCGCGACTGGCACTGCCTGCATGGAAGCCCCAGACAACGATACGCACCCGCATGACGATGAAACACCGTGGTGAATGAATCACACGGAGACCATCTCTGTCACGGATGATACATCAGGGCCTCGCCTCCTGAATGCAGGCTCACTCACCCGTCAGGCGTGTACCGCATCCAGCCATGCAATTCTCAGAAATCACTTCAATATACAGCGGCAAATCATCATTAAAACTTGAGGATTCACTTGAGAAAAGCCCATATAACTACTCGCTTCTCACCCCATCTGCCGTCACCCTGAAACGGACCAGCAGCGCCTCGAAGGTGGCTGGCATGGGCGCTTCCAGCACCAGTGTCTCGTCCTTTTTCGGATGCTCTTCATGCAAGATGAAAGGCATGAAGAAACATGCGGTTAGCACCATATCATCAAGCACTTTGTTAAGTGAAGTCTCCGTATTTTTCATCCCCAGGATGGATGCATGTGCCAGATGCACCCGGATCTGGTGGGTGCGTCCGGTAAGCAGCTCGCATTCCAGCAGCGCCCCATGGGGCGGCAGACCTGGCGTGCCACCAAAGTCCAGCGCCTGCAGACGCCGAAAGCGCGTGACCGACGGCTGCCCCGAACATCGACACGCACCCGGCGCTCGCCAGCCGGCGTGAGGTAGCGCAGCAACGGAAACTGCATCAGCACCGGCCGCCTTCCCCAGTGCCCCTTCACGATGGCCAGGTAGCGCTTCTTCACCTCGCCAGCGGCAAACATCCGGTGCAAGGCCAGAAGGGCCGAACGCCGCTTGGCGATGACCAGCAAGCCGGACGTGTCTCGGTCCAGGCGATGAGCCAGTTCCAGAAACTGGCCGGGCGGACGCGTGGCACGCAACCGCTCGATGAGACCGGCCGAGATGCCGCTGCCGCCATGCACGGCCAGCCCCTCGACTTGTCCACCACCAGCAGGTGCTCGTCCCTCGAAGAGGATGCGGATGTGACGGTCGTCCAGCTTGGGACCACCCCGGGCGGGCCCCGGTCGCAGTGCCGTCTGCGGCACGCTGGCCAGCGGCGGCACACGGACGCGCTCACCGGCGGCCACGCGCTGCTCGGCCTTGACCCGGCGCCCGTCGACGCGTACCTCGCCCTTGCGGATCATCCGGTAGATGCGCGTCTTGGGCACGCCACGCAGCATGGCCAGCAGGTAGTTGTCCAGGCGCTGACCCTCGTGGCCCTCGTCCACCGTCAGCCACTGGATGGGTGTTGTTTGCGCCATCGGCGCTTTTGTGTCGGCGTCTTTCATCCGGCTATAATCGCGGGCGGTTGTCGGTCATGCAGGCAGGGCGTCGCCAACCGGGCCATACCTCGAGTACACCGCTTGCTTTCGGCGACTCTGTGCAGGGTCCGGTTTCGGCGTCAGGACCCGCCTGCTGGCCGCTGTGCAGTCTGCAGTGTAAAAGAAGGGCTGGATCCCGTGCCCGCCCGCACCCTTCCGGGTGCGCTGGCGCCGGCGCCTGCACCCGCTCTTCCAGCTGCAGCCCCTGCACGCCGCGCGACAAGCCCCCGCATGGACCGCATCGTCTCGGCCTGTGCCCGGCTTTGCCCGGATGACGACCATTGATCTCAAAAACGCGGCGTCGAGAAAGGTTCGGCGCGCGAGCACGATTCGACACGATGAGCCGCCAACGCTCGTCGGGACAAGAACAACGGAACCCAAAGGCCCTTCACGTCACCCCATCCGGCCCGATGATCACGACAACCCCGCCCGCAGCTCCTCCCTGCCGGCTTTTTCTTTCGGCCGCCAGACGATCCCGTCTGCGTGCTGCCGTGCCGTCGTGCGCGCCACCGACGTGCCCTTGCGGCCTTCTCGCCGTCACTGTTTCGATGATGCCTGCCCTGCGCACGGCTCGGGGGTCGACCCATGCTCGCTGGTCCCACACACCACGCCAACGTGTGCATGGAGTCATGGCATGAAACGCATGCTGTTCAACGCAACCCATTCGAAGAACTCGGGTTGCCATCGTCGATGGCCAGCGGCTTATCGACATTGACATCGAGTCCGCCGGACGCGAGAGTCGCAAGAGCAACATCTACAAAGGGGTCGTCACTCGTGTCGAACCCTCGCTGGAAGCCTGCTTCGTCAACTACGGCGAAGACCGTCACGGCTTCCTGCCCTTCAAGGAAATCTCCCGGTCCTACTTCCGTCAGGATGTCGAAGGCGGCAAGCCGCTGCGCATCCAGGACGTGATCAGCGAAGGCCAGGAACTCATCGTCCAGGTCGAAAAGGAAGAGCGCGGCAACAAGGGCGCCGCCCTGACCACGATGATCTCGCTGGCCGGCCGCTACGTGGTCCCTCATGCCCAACAACCCGCGTGGCGGCGGCGTGTCGCGCCGCATCGAGGGCGAGGACCGGCAGGAACTGCGCGAGGCCATGGACAACGCTGCAGGTGCCTGCCGGCATGAGCTTTCATCGCCCGCACCGCCGGCATCGGTCGCTCGGTCGAAGAGCTGCAGTGGGACCTGAACTACCTGCTGCAGCTGTGGCAGGCCATCGAATCGGCCGCCAAGTCGGCACCGGGCGCCTTCCTCATCTCACCAGGAATCCAGCCTGGTCATCCGCGCCATCCGTGACTACTTCACGGCCGACATCGGCGAGGTGCCGATCGACACCGAGACACTCCACCAGCAGGCCACTGCAGTTCATGAGGCTACGTGATGCCCGACTACGTGGCACGCGTCAAGCACTACCGCGATGCCACCCCGCTGTTCTCGCGCTTCCAGATCGAGCACCAGATCGAGACCGCCTACTCGCGCGTCGTGCCGCGCTGCCCTCGGGTGGCGCCATCGTCATCGACCACACGCGAGGCGCTGGTGGCCATCGACGTGAACTCGGCTCGCGCCACCCGTGGCTCCGACATCGAGGAAACCGCCTTCCGCACCAACATGGAAGCGGCTGAGGAAAGTGGCCCGCCAGATGCGGCTGCGCGACCCTGGGCGCCTCATCGTCATCGACTTCATCGACATGGAGAGCAGCCGCAACCAGCGTGAGGTCGAGCAGTGCCCTGAAAGAGGCGCTCAGCCTGGACCGCGCCCGCGTGCAGACCGGCAAGATCTCCCGCTTCGGCCTGATGGAGCTGTCGCGCCAGCGTCTGCGCCCGGCCCCTCAATGAAGGCACTCACATCACCTGCGCCGCGCTGCAATGGCACCGGCGTCATCCGCGACATCGAGTCCTCGGCCCTGCGTGCTGCGCGTGCTGCAGGAAGAGAGCCATGAAAGGGAGAACACCGCCGCCGTGCAGCGCAGGTGCCGGTGGAGGTCGCCGCCCACCTGCTCAACGAGAAGCGCACCGAGATCGCCACGCTGGAAGCACGCCTCAGGTCGAGATCGTGCTGATCCCCAACAAGTCGATCGAGACCCCGCTCTACAGCCTGGAGCGCCTCAAGCACGACGACGAGCGTCTGCTGGACCTACCGTACCAGAGCCACGCCATGGCCGAGGCCAACGACGAGGAAAAACACCTACCTCGCCAGCAAGTTCAAGCGAGCCCAGCAACCGCCAGGAGGCCGTGGTCAAGGCATCACCCGCGACCAGCCGCCGGCACCGCCGCCCGCCCGCCCGGCTGCAGCACCCGCCGCGTCCTCGACGCCTCGCCGCTTCGTCCACTCATGGTGGCCCGCTCAAGTCGCATCCTGAACCTGTTCGGCTGGGGCGCTGCCCACGGTGCCGAGACCGCCGAAACAGCGGAGCGTCCGGGCCGACGATGGCCGCAATCGCAACGCCCGCAATGCCGGCAACGGCACGGGCCGGGGTGAGCGCGGCAACCGCCGCGGCGAGCGCAGCGACGGCGAAGCCGCAACGGCCGGCGCAACGAAACGCAATGGCCGCAACGAGCGCACGGAACGCATTGAGCGGACCGAACGTGCCGAGAGCCTCCGACAACGGCAAGCGTACCCGCGGCGAACGAGCAATCGGTCGCCAGCGCGACGAGGCTCGCGACACCCGTGAGCCGCGTGAGTCCCGCGAAGGCGCGCGACACCGCGACGCGCGCCAGAACGGCGAACGCGCTGAGCGCAATGGCCGCAACGAGCGTGCCGAGCGCCAGGAACCGGCAGAGCGCAACGAGCGCACCAACCGCAACGAGCGGCCCGAAGGCGCCGAGGCCACCGGCCAGGGAGCGCAGCGAACGCCCGGCCGCGGTGAACGCGGCGAGCGCCGCAACCGGGCGAGCGTACCGAGCGCAACAGGGCGTGACGAAGCCACCGAAGAGCGCGTCGAGGCCACCCTCGGCGGAAGGTCGAGGGAACGTCAGCGTCCGGAACGGGGCCGTCGTCGCCGTCAGGCCGACCATGCCGAGGGCGTGCAGACCGAAGGCCTGGACACCCCGCCGACCGAGACCGCTGATGAAGCCTCGGCGCCTGCTCCGCGCGAAGGTCGGCCGCCGCTCGGCCGAGTCCGCCACGCGACGTCACGCTGCCGTGACGTCGGATGAATCCGCCTCCGAAGCCGCACCGGCCGAGGAAGCTGCATCGACCCGCGCCCCGCGTCAGCAGGCCAGCCGTCAGGAAGGCGCCCCGTCGGCCCGCCGCAAACGACGAGGAAGCCCCGCCGCCGCCGAGGAAGGCGAGCGTCGCCGTCGCCGTCGCAGCAACCGCCGCGACCGCACCGAAGCCGATGGCGGCCGTGAAGGTAGGCAGGCACCGGCCGAGACCGGTGCAGCCGAAGCAGCCCCCGGCAGCTTTCCGAAGGAACCGACGCGGCTGTGGCGGCGCCTGCCGAAGGTCGTGAGCGTGCCGAGCCGCGGAGCGTCGCCCCCCGGGCAGCCGGCGCGAGGCGCCCGCCCAGGAGACCGACAGCAGCGCTGCGCCTCGCAGCCAGGAGGACGCCCGTGCCGAGAAGGCCGCTCATGCCGACGCGCGCCGTGAAGGCCCGAGAGCGCCGAGCAGGCCGACAAGCCTGCCGAAGCGTCGGCGCGTCGCCGTGGCAACACGGACGAAGCCACCCAGGCACCGTCGCCCGCCCGCAGGCAGCACCTGCCCAGCCCGTCCCCACCCGGGCACTGGAGGAAGTGGACAGTCGGCAGGGACTGAATGGTGCAGACCAGCGCAGCCCGCAGGCCGAGCCTGTCGTGACCGCGCCCGCGCCCCCGGTGCGCCGGCAGCGCAAGCCGCGCACGCCGGTTGCCGCTGAACCGCTGCAACAGGTGGAAACCCAGGCCGGCAAACCGTCGGACGAGCAGTACTACCCCCGGCCCGGCAGGCGTTGCCTGCCCGGGCCGGTTCCTCTTCCCTCTGCGGCAGAACGAGTCACACCCATTGCCGACCAGCGCAGTCGCGGTATCCTGCCGATGCAGCCGCTGCCTGCAGGACGGCCCATCGGCGCCGCCCATAGTCCCCGGACGGCCCCTGCTTGACGCCCTGTGGTCGCCCCTTGCACGACCTGCGCATCTCGGTCACCGACCGCTGCAACTTCCGCTGCTCAGTACTGCTGCCGCAGCGAGGTCTTTGGCAGGATCATGAATCCTCTCGCACGGCTCGTTGCTCAGCTTTCGAGGAGATCACCCGCGTCGCCGGACTGATGGTCGGTCTGGGCGTGAAGAAGATCCGCCTGACCGGCGGCGAGCCACTGCTGCGGCGCGACCGGAAACGCTGATCGCCCAGCTCAGCTGCCTGCGCCAGCCCGACGGCGAGCCCATCGAACTGACCCTGACCACCAACGGCTCGTTGCTGGCCAAGAAGGCCCAGTCACTGCGCGAGGCCGGACTCGATCGCGTCACGGTCAGCCTGGATGGCCTGGACGATGCGCTGTTTCGCAAGCTCAACGACGCCAACTTCCCGGTTTCCCGCGTGCTGGCCGGCATCGAGGCTGCTGCCCAGCCGGTTTCTCCGGCATCAAGGTCCAACATGGTGGTGCGCCGTGGCCTGAACGACGGCGAGATCCCGCCGATGGTCGAGCATTTCCGCGGCACCGGACACATCCTGCGCTTCATCGAATACATGAGACGTGGGTGCCAGCAGCGGCTGGCGCAGCAGAGAAGTGCTGCCCAGCCGTGACATCATCGCGCGCATCCACGCCGTGCATCCGCTGGCCCCTGTCGATCCGAACTATCCCGGCGAGGTGGCCCAGCGCTGGCGTTACCTCGACGGCGCCGGCGAGATCGGTGTCATTTCCTCCGTCACCCAGCCTTTCTGCGGCGACTGCTTCGCGTCTGCGGCTGACCACCGAAGGCCAGCTCTTCACCTGCCTGTTCGGCCACCAGGGCCATGACCTGCTGAGCTCTGCGCCGCTCAGCTGCCCGATGAGGGACATCCGTACCGCGCTGATGAACCTCTGGCAGGGACGTGACGACCGCTACTCCGAGCTGCGCAGCAACCAGAAATCCGCCAGTCCAACCTCCAACGGCAAAAAGGCGGGTGGAAATGAGCTACATCGGTGGCTGAAGATCCCATCACCGGCCTGGTGCTGGCCGGTGGAGCAGCCCGGCGCCTGCAGGCTGCCCACCCCGGCGCCGACAAGGGACCGCTGCCACTGTCGGGCAGGCCGCCGATCGCCTGGACCATCGACAACCCTGGCCCCGCAGGTGCAGGGCCTTGTCATCAGCGCCAACCGCCACCTGGACGACTACCGTCAGCTGGGCCATCCGGTCCTGCCCGACCGGCTGCCCGACATGCCGGTCCTCTGGCGAGGCATCCACGCGGCCCCGTCCGTCTCGCCCCACCGAGTGGCTGGCCGTGACTGCCTGCGACACCCCTTCCTGCCCCCTGACTGGGTCGCCCGGCTGCAGCACGCGCTGACCGCCAGCAGCGCCCCATTGCCTACGCCTACGACCCTGACCAGCCCCACCCGCTGGTGGCCCTGCTGCATCGCAGCCTGCTGCCCTCGCTGGATGCCTTCCCGAAAGCCGGCAACACCGGTCCGACACAGTGGTATGGCCAGCACGGTGCACAGGCGGTACCTTTCCCGATCCGCAGGCCTTCCAGAACCTCAACACCCCTGGAGGAATGGCAGGCGGCCGAAAGCCGCCTGCGCTCGCCTGCCATCCGCATCCTTCATCCTGAGCCCTCGCCTGGAACCACGCCCGGCTGGCTCCCATCTCGCCCGAGACCCGTTCATGAGCACCTCGACCGACTGGCCCTCCCTCGCTCCCCTGCTGGCCCGCCTGCCGGACTCAACCCGGACGCCGTCCCCGTGGCCCAGGCCCGCGAGCTGCTGGCGGACTGGGTGGCACCGCGATGTCCAGGCGCGGTCGATGCCAGTTCAGGTGGAAGCCCTCGGCCGCGTGCTGGCCCGTGACGTCGTTGCCCGCCTGGATCTGCCCCCTGCGACAACGCGGCTCGACGGACGGCTACGCCCTGCGTCATGCCGACCTGAACCCCGAGGGTGACACCACGCTGCCTGTGGGCGGCCGCACGCGCGGCCGGCGATCCCCCGGCCACCCCTGCCCCCGGACAGGCCTGGCGCATCATGACCGGTGCCCCTCATGCCCAGCGGCGCCGACACCGTGGTGATGCAGGAACACGTCCACCGCCATGTCGATGACGCAGCCCTGCACGGCGCAAGCAGCCCGCCCGATGGCGGCGCTTGCCCGTCGGAAAACGATCACCCTCCCGGCCGGCCAGAAACCAGGCCAGAATCGTGCGCCGTCGCGGTGAAGACATCCGCACAGGCCAGACTCGCCCTCCCCTGCCGGCCGCATCCTGTCCCCTGTGGACCTGGGTGTGGCTGCCTCGCAGGGCATCGTCGACCTGCCCGTATTCGGTCCGCTGAAAGTGGGCGTTTTCTCCACCGGCAACGAACTGGTCCAGGGCGGGCAGCCGCTGGCCGCTGGCCAGATCCATGACAGCAACCGTCCCACCCTGCTGGCGCGCTGCACGCAGCCGGGGATTCGAGGGCCATCGACCTGGGCTGGCTGCCCGACGATCCAGCCATCCTGACCAAGGCCCTGGCGTCCGGCATCGATCAGGTCGATGTGCTGCTGACCACCGGCGGTGCCGCCGGCGGGGATGCCGACCTACTCTGGCACGTGCTCGCACAACCCATGCACCACCAGGGCATGGCGCTGCCCACCGAAGCCCACGCCTGGAAACTGAAGCTGCGCCCGGGGCGCCCCTGGTCATCGGTCGCATCGGTCAGACGCCGGTGTTTGGCCCGCCCGGCAACCCCGCGCTGCGCTGCTCAGTTTCCTGTTCATCATCGACGCTGCCCTTCAGAAATGGCGGGCATCACCGATCCGCGCCCGCTGCCGCGCATCCGCTCGCGCCGGCACGGCCATCCGCAAGCGCCCGGGCCGGCAGGAGCTGCTGCGCTGACGCCTGCTACCATGAATCGGACGACCTGCCGGTGGCCCTGCCTGCCGGCAGTCAGAGTTCCGCCCAGCTGCGCTCGGTCGCAGAGGCCGACGGCATTGCCGTACTGCCCGAAGACCGAGGGCCCGGTCGCCGAGGCGACCAGCTGGACGTGGTGCCGCTGCACGGCCTGCTGTAATCCGCTGACCATCCCCCATCAGCCAGGGCCAGCGACACCGTCTTTCATCAGGATCCCGCACCGCATGAACGCGATTCCCCATTTCCCCCGCCTGCTGCTGGCCGCCGCCCTGGCGCTTTCCGCAGGCGGCGTGCAGGCCGCCCAGACCACCAGCAGCCGCCCCGTCGAGAAGGCCGAGCCGGCCGCCATCCAGCCGGGGACCGACGTGCCACCGCCGCAGCCCATCAGCGACGAGGGTCATCGGCCAGGGAATCACGACGCCTACCGTCAGAGCGTGAAGGGCCAGAAGATGTACACCGTCAGCTACATCCTGCTGAGCGACGAGGCAGAGGCCCGCCAGTGGATTGCCCGCCTCCGGGCGGCGCCTCCTTCGAGAAGGCGGCCCGGGAGCACTCCAAGCACCCGCTCAGCGCCAAGGAAGGCGGCAAGCTGGGCACCTTCGCCACCTGCCGCTGGGCCAAGGACACTGTTCAGATGCTGGACACCCTCAAGCCCGGGCAGATCTACACCAGACCCGTCAAGGCCAGCGCCGGCTGGAGCATCTATCGTCTGGATGCCGTCAAGCCCCTGGAGCCGATCAGCTACGCACAATACAAGGAACAGCTGCTGTCGGCCTCCTTCAAGCCCGAATGCCCGTGGGTCCCCCCTGTGACGGTGGGCGTGCCGCGTGAACCCTGAACCCCACGGCATGACCCCGATCGACCCGATGATCCCCGACCTGCCGAAACGAGGGATTCGCGTGAGCAGCACGACGGAGGCGATGGACCGCGACAGCCACCGGATGGGCCTGGCGGCCGCCACCGCCATGTCGGTCACGATCGTCGTGGGCGCAGGCCTGCTGACGCTGCCCGGACTCAGCTACGCCCAGGCCGGGCGCCGCAGGGCACCTGCCCTGGCTGCTGATGTCCGTCCTGATGCTGCCGCTGCTGGCCGTGTTCGCCTTCTTTGCGCGGCGACACCCGTCCGCCGGTGGCGTGGTCGGCTATATCCGCCTCAGCCTCGGGCCCCAGCTGGACGCCGCCAGCGAAGCCACCGTCATCGGCACCTTCTCGCTGGGACTGCCCGCCGTCGCCCTGATCGGCGCTCACCTACCCTGCAGCAGACACTGCCGGATCTGCCCGTGGCCGCCACCGCCATCGGCATGGTCACCATCGGGCTGCTCTTCGGCATGTTCTGGCCTCCGAGTATCCGGAGCCGTCCAGACCGCCATCGCGACACTGATCGTTCTAGGCCTGCTGGGGCTCTGCGCCGGCTACTGGCTTCATGCCCCTCGGACACCGCTCCCAGCACGTCCCTCCTGACAGGCAGCGACATGCTGCCCATGCCGTCCGCCAATGCGCTGCTCGGCGTCCCGTCGGCGCTGCCCCTCGTGCTCTTTGCCTACACGGGCTGGGAAATCACCGCCTTCCCTGGCCGAGGACATGCAGGATCCCGCCCGCAACCCTGCCGCGTTCGATCTGGGCCAGCTTCGTCATCGTCACCCTGCTGTACGTCTTCGTCGCCTGGACGGTGGCCAGCGCTGCCACCGTCGATGAAGGCTGGCGATTCGCCCCCATCGCCCGGCTGGCCGACAGCTGGCTGGGCGTTGCCGGGCTCCGGCTGACCGGGATCATCGCCACGCTGCTGATTCTGGCCAACGTCACCGGCGCCTTCCTGTCCACCTCCCGCGCCCTGTTCTCGGCCGGGCGCGATGGCCTGCTGCCCCGAGCCCTGGCCCACGTGGATCAGCAGGGACTGCCCGTGCGCGCCATGCTGACAGGGTGGTTACTGTACGTGGTCGTCATTCTCGTCACGCAGACTTCCAGCCTGGGCGTCGAGACGCTGCTGCAGCTGGCCGGCCAGAACTTCTTCGTGCTGTATCTGCTGGCGGCCGTGGGCTACACCCGCCTGCAGCAACGCACCGGCCCCCGTCTTCTGGGCCTCGTCGCCATCCTGCTGGTGCTGGCCATGATGAGCCTGTTCAGCCTGCCCGGCGTTCTCTACTGCGGCGCGCTGGGTCCCTGCTGGGCCTCTGGAGCGCCCGCAGAACGCCCCGTGATGCCGTCTCCGGTTGAAAACGGATCATCCCACCAAAAAACGGATCATCCCACCTGAAGCACGCCCGGCCCATACAGCTCCACCGGCGGCGCGTGCCGCAAGCGCCTCGTCGATCGTCGTGAGCCCAGCCGCCACCGCGGCGGCACCCGCCATCCGCAGGGGACGCATGCCATGCTTGATGGCCGCCAGCCTCAGCTTGCGCAGCTCCGGCCGCTCGGTGATGTACTGGCGGATGCTCTCGTTGTTGGCCAGGATCTCGTAGAGACCGGTCCGCCCGCGAAAGCCTCCCATCCGGCAGGACGGACACCCCACCGGCCGGTAGATGGAGGCCGGCTTGGGCACATTGCGGAAGGGCTTCACGAAGTCTGCCCACATCTCGTCCGTCACCGAATCATTGGGCTGCTTGCATTCCGACACAGCGTGCGCGCCAGCCGCTGCGCCATCACCCCGATGAGCGTCGACTGCGGCAGATACGCCGGCACCCCCAGATCCAGCAGTCGCGTGATGGCGCTGGGGCATCGTTGGTATGCAGCGTGGAGATCACAGGTGACCCGTCAGCGCGGCCTGCACCGCTCATCTCCGCCGTTTCAGATCCCGGATCTCGCCCACCATGATGATGTCCGGGTCCTGACGCATCAGCGCCGGATGCCGTCGGCAAAGCCCAGATCGATGGCCGGCTGCACCTGCATCTGGTTGAAGCTGTTCTCCACCATCTCGATCGGATCCTCGATGGTGGAGACGTTCACCGCTTCCGTGGCCAGCGCCCGCAGCGTCGCATAGAGCGTGGTCGTCTTGCCCGGAGCCGGTCGGCCCCGTCACCAGCACGATACCGTTGGGCCGCCCCGTCATGTCCTGCCAGCGCGCCAGATCCTCGCCCTGCAGCCCCAGCTGCGCAAAGTTGCGTGACAGCACCTCCGGGTCGAAGACCCGCATCACCAGCTTCGCCGAAGGCCGTGGGCAGCGTGGACAGCCGCAGCTCGATCTCGTGGCCGTCACCCGCGCGCGTCTTGATGCGCCCGTCCTGTGGCCGGCGCTTTTCCACCACGTCCATCCGGCCCAGCAGCTTGATGCGGCTGGTCATCGCCGACATCACCCCCGGCGGCACCTGGTGAGACGTTGTTCAGCAGGCCATCGATGCGAAAGCGCACCACCCCCAGATCACGCCGGGGCTCCCAGATGGATGTCGCTGGCCCGCTGCTCGAACGCATACCGCCACAGCCAGTCCACCACCGTGACGATATGCTGGTCGTTGGCATCGAAATGCCGGCCGTTGCGGCCCCAGCCCACCAGCTGCTCGAAATTGTTCTGGACCGCCGTCTGGCCGTTGCGCTGCGCACCGCGGATCGTTCCCGCCAGATCGAAGAACTCAGCCAGATAGCGCTGCAGCTCCAGCGGACTGGCGGCACCGGCATCACCCGCCGGCGCAGCGCGTGCGACAGCTCTGCCACCCATTCAGCCGTCAGATAGGGGCTCGGCCGTGGCGATCGTCACCGAATCCGGCGTGACCTCCAGCGGCAGGATGCGATAGCGATTGGCATAGGCCTTTGCTCTATCACCTCGCCGATGCGCGAAATCCACCTTCAGCGGGTCGATACGCACATGCCGCCAGCCGATCTGCCCCGCCAGCCACTGACACAGCCAGTCCACATCCAGCATCGCATGCGGAGGGTTCAGCCCCTTCAGCTTGCGCTCGGCAATCATCACCAGCGGATGCCGGTCAGCTGACGACAGGCAAGGCATCACGCGACAGCGTCTGGCGCGTTCTCGCTGATCTCGCCCTGCTCGGCCAGCAGCGCCAGCAGCCGGTCGATCATCAGCCGCCGGCCGGGCCTCACCCGGCATCAGCCGCGTGCCCGCCGCCTGCGCACGCCCCTCCGGCGCCTGCACCTCCATCCCGGCCTCTACCATGCGCACCACCCCATCGTGTCCATGGTTTCCGATTAGACCCGCTCGGCGTCTTCGTCACCGCGTGCCCAAGACAGAAGGACAGCACAGACCGGTGCAAGGGTCAGACACCCGACCAGGAGAAGCATCAAAATGCCAGGACGCCCGGCGCGCATGGGAGCCGGACAGCCGGGAGCGGATGGGGCTCGAACAGCGGGGCGACGGCAGGGCATGTGCGGCGGTCGTCGCCCACCCGGGGCCTTCATGGTCCCCGGATCTCCAGCCACTTCAATGCACTCATCGCCTGATAGGCATCGCGCACATGCCGCATGGCCGTCCTTGCACGCGGGCTCACCGGCACCTCGACGACACGCTGTCCGTCCACGAAACGCAGCACAACCTTGCGCGCCTGCAGCAACCGGTCCAGCTGCTCCAGTCCATCATAGTCGTCCAGCGCATTGTCCGACCACCACAGCCCGTCCAGATCCTCGCGGGCATGCAGATAGAAACCAAGATCCTTGCCATCGGCCAGGACGCTCACCTTCACGTCCCGTGCCGCCCCTTTCGGGGCGCTACCTGACGACGATGGACCTGCAGCCCCAGATGAAGGCCTTCCTGCGATTCGTCCCGGGCATGGCGCCCATCCCGGATGACCAGAAAGATGGGTTCCTGCTCCCGCCCGGGCGGCGTGCTTCGGTCCTGGTACCAGACAATGCCACCCACCCGGTCCTTCTGGCTGACCAGAAAGCGCAGCGCCGCATCCCGTTTGCGGTCTGTGCAGCCATCTTCCTTGCCACACGCCGCGCTTTCGCTCTCTTCCTTCATCTTCGCCAGCGAGTCCCGGATCAGCGCATCCGTCTGGCCGTCCTCGGCCGGTATTGCATCCATTGCTTTGCGCAGACGCTGCGCTTCCTTCATGCGTTCCTGGGTGGCCTTCTCCAGCCAGAAGAATCTCCAGATCATTCAGCACCTTCAGACCCTGGATGACCTGGGCAGCCCCGGCGGTGTCGCCCAGCGCCAGCTGGTTGTCGATCCCCTGCAGAATGTCTTCCCGCCGTGCGCCACATGCCAGCGCAGCTCGGACAGCGCCTTCTGGTGCTCCACCACCACCTCGTACCCGGCCAGCTCCGGCGTCGGCACCGGCGGCAATGAAATACCCCATGCCGAAGGGATACAGCAGCAGGTTCACCGCCAGGAAAAATCCCACCGAACAGGATGAGCAGGGGATGCCGAAGACAGCACCAGCAACCCCGGGCGCAACGGCCACCAGAATGAGAAACAGTACTCGCACGCTCCTAATGGGCCATGCCGATGCCCACGGCACCGGCATTCGCCAGTCGCTGCTCCTCTTCGTAGCTGGACAGGGGCAGCCTCGTAGAGCGTCAGCATCCGACGCAGGGAATCCCTCTCCTGAGCGCTGATCTCACGCTCGATCATGCCCTTCTGGCCACCGATCCGCAGCCTGCTCCTGCTCCGGTCGATGATGTCCAGCACCAGCTTGGCCTCACGCTTGCCCACCGGTTTGGCCCACCACACCACGTTGCCCTGCTCTCCGGACTCGGCACCGATGCCGGCCGGCACCACCTCCGTCCGGATGATCTCGACCTCGAAACTGCGGATGGGCAGGGCATTCGGCCCGTCGTACTGCACGCGCAGCATCAGCACCGGCTTCTGCCCATCCCTGCATGCCCAGCAGCAGGAAGAACCCGGTTCCCCGTACTGCATCGCACGCCTTCACTGTCGTGATGCCAGGTCACAGCCCCCGTCGGTCCCGCACATGGCCAGCGCTTCAGCTCTTGAGCTGCTCGCGTATCCGAGCCTTTCCCTTCGCGACGGCCGTGGCCATATCCGCACGTGCCAGGGAAACGGCATCCTCCGCGGACGGCTTCCTGTCGTTATGGCCTGCCGTCCCGGGCGTCGTGCCTGCACGACCGGCTTCGCCCGGGTTGGCGACGGCCGTGCCAGGACCGGCCACCGTCGCGTTGGCACTCACGACCTGCTGCAGATTCTCCGCCGCCTTCTGCCGATAGCGCTGGACCTCACTGTCATTCAGGGCTTTCGAACAGCCCGGCCCGCTCATGCAGTTCCTGGTAGCGGCCCTTCTCCTCCAGATACGCCAGGTCCTCCAGCACCGCCTTGCGGTTCGTGAAAACCACACCACCAGCCGCGCATGCTCTTCGCCATGCGATCTTCGGCCTGCCGCAGCGCCCGTTCCGTGTGGCCATCGCCTCGTACCGTCTCGATCAGCTGCTGTTCGGCTGGTACCCCGTCCAGCGCAGACAATGGGCCTGAAGGCTGTGCTGCCGATGTCGGGGCTGTGGATGGGGCTGCGGACACCGGGGCTACGGATGGGCCGGATACCCCTTGGGCCATCCCCTCGGGGGACGCCTCACGCCGTCTCCTCGTGACGGGTCAGGCTGTCCGCGGGAGCTGACGCCGGCGCTCCTGCCATGGACTCATGGTGTTGCACCGCTGCGGGCGTTGCACCGGCTGTTCGAGTTACCGTCGCGGGTGATTCCGGCACGGTCACCGATGCCGATGGCACCGTCGCATGCGCTGCCACCACCTTCTCCGTGCTTTCGCCCCGGGAATCGGCCGTCGCAGCGCGGTTCATCACTCCTGGCTGAGCCATATCGCCACCGCGATGATGGCCCAAAAGACCAACAATCCGCTGACCACCAGCAACAGAAAGTCCCACACCTTCTTCATGCTCTACCCCTGCCTGCCCAAGGCGCACCCACCTGCGGCCATCACCTTCATTCATGGGGCCCGGCCCATCAGCCTTCCACCCGACGCCCGGCCCGGTGCCCGCTTTCATCGGAAAGACGTGGGCAGCCCTCATGACCTTAACAAGCACGGCGCGCCGTCATCTCCGGCAAGCAGACAGACGGACGGCTGGGTCGCACGGAGCGCTCCCACATCGAAGTCGTCCTCCACTAGGCAAATACCGACCAGCGAAGCCCCCTTCCGCAGTCAGACGTCTCCCCAGCAAGCCCCAGCAAAAAGCGCCTCACAAGGAGGCGCTTTTCATCGGGAACCGATCACGGCTGTCGGAGCCGATCACTTCTTCTTCTTGGGTGCGACCATCATCACCATCTGGCGGCCTTCCAGGCGGGGCATCGATTCGACCTGGGCGATTTCCTCGATGTCGTTGCGCACCCGTTCCAGCAGGCGAATGCCGAACTCCTGGTGGGCCATCTCGCGGCCCCGGAAGCGCAGGGTGATCTTCACCTTGTCGCCGTCCTGCAGGAAGCTGATCATGTTGCGCAGCTTGATGTTGTAGTCGCCGTCGTCCGTCTGCGGGCGGAACTTCACTTCCTTGATCTGGACGACCTTCTGACGGGCCTTGGCCTCGGCAGCACGCTTCTGTTCCTGATAGCGGAACTTGCCGTAGTCCATCAGCCGGCAGACCGGCGGGGTGGCGTTGGGCGCGATCTCGACCAGGTCGACATCGGCCTCTTCGGCCATGCGGCGTGCCTCACCCAGCCGGAAGACACCCAGCTGCTCGTTCTCTGTGCCCAGCAGGCGAACCTCAGGGGCGTGGATTTCACCGTTGATGCGGTGGTTGCGTTCGGTAGCGATGCTGATTTTCTCCGAATGAACTGGACGAAAGCCGGCAGCAGGCTGCCGGCCCAAAGGCGATGAGGAAAGACCTCAGTTCGCCTTCTCTGCCACCTGCTGCGCCAGCGAAGCTGGCGAAACGTCGAAAACTCATGCTGCCCAGATCCCTTGCCCCCTACGGGCGCGGACGACCAGCGTGCCCGCCTGCCGATCCTTCTCGCCGACCACGACGAGATAGCGGGATCTTCTGCAGGCTGTGCTCCCGGATTTTATAGCCGATCTTGTCGCCCCGCAAAATCCGAGATAACCCTAAATCCTTGTTTTTATCAGCCGTTGCCGGATGTCCTCGGCATAGTCAGCAGCCGTGTCGGTAACGGTGAGCACCGACACCTGCACCGGCGCCAGCCAGGTGGGCATGGCCCCGGCATGGTTCTCGATCGGGATGCCGATGAAACGCTCCATCGAGCCGACGATGGCGCGATGCAGCATGATGGGACGACGACGGCTGTTGTCTCGGCACGTACTCGGCGTCCAGGCGCTCGGGCATCATCGGGTCATACTGGATGGTGCCCACCTGCCAGGCACGGCCGATGGAGTCCTTCAGGTGGTATTCGATCTTCGGACCGTAGAAGGCGCCCTCGCCAGGCAGTTCCTCCCAGGCCACGTCGCAGGCGGCCAGTGCCGCACGCAGGGCATTCTCGGCGCGGTCCCAGGCCTCGTCGGTTCCCAGGCGCTGCGACGGACGAAGCGCCAGCTTGACCGAGACGTTCTCGAAGCCGAAGTCGCGGTACACGGCCATGGCCTGCCGGTGGAAGGCCGTCACCTCGGCCCTCGACCTGCTCTTCGGTACAGAAGATGTGGCCGTCGTCCTGCGTGAAGCCCCGAACCCGCATGATGCCGTGCAGCGCGCCGGAGGGCTCGTTGCGGTGGCAGGAACCGAACTCGGCATAGCGCAACGGCAGATCACGGTAGCTGCGCAGCGATGCGTTGAAGAGCTGCACGTGGCGGGCAGTTCATCGGCTTGACGGCGTACTCGCGCTTTTCCGACTCGGAGAAGAACATGTTCTCCTTGTAGTTGTCCCAGTGGCCGGAACGCTTCCACAGGGTCCACGTCCAGGATCTGCGGGCAGCGCACTTCCTGGTAGCCGTTCTGCTGGTACTTCTCGCGGATGTACTGCTCGATGCGCTGCCAGATGGTCCAGCCACGCGGATGCCAGAACACCATGCCCGGAGCCTCGGCCTGGGTATGGAACAGATCCAGGTCCTTGCCCAGCTTGCGATGGTCGCGCTTCTCGGCCTCTTCCAGCATGTGCAGGGTAGGCGTCCTGGTCATCCTTGCAGGGCCCAAAGCCGTACCGTAGATGCGCTGCAGCATCTCGTTGTTGGCGTCGCCGCGCCAGTAGGCGCCCGCCACCTTCATCAACGAAGACCTTCAGCTTGCCGGTGGACGGCACGTGCGGCCCGCGGCACAGGTCCACGAAGCGTCCTTCGCGGTAGAAGGTGATGCCCTCCTCGGCCGGAATGGATGCAATGATCTCGGCCTTGTACTTCTCGCCAATAGACTCGCAGTACTGACGGCCTCCTGCCGGTCCCATTCCTCGCGCACCACGGTTTCGTCCAGCTTGGCCAGCTCGTGCATGCGCTTCTCGATGGCTGCCAGATCCTCGGGCGTGAACGGGCGCTTGTACGCAAAGTCGTGGTAGAAGCCGTTCTCGATGACCGGGCCGATGGTGACCTGCGCCTCGAGGGAACAGATCCTGCACGGCATAGGCCATCAGGTGTGCCGTGGAGTGCCGGATGATGTCCAGGCCTTCCGGGTCCTTGTCGGTGACGATGGCCACCTCGGCGTCCTCGCTGACGGTGCGGGACAGATCGACCAGTTTTCCGTTGACACGACCGGCAAGAGCGGCCTTGGCGAGTCCGGGACCAATAGCGGCGGCAATTTGCGCCACCGTGACAGCATCATCGAAACGGCGCTGCGAGCCGTCCGGCAGGGTAATGATGGGCACGACGAAATGAGGGTAGAGGTTTTCTGAAAACGCAGAAAGGCGATTGAAGCAAGCTTTCGATCATATCACACCCACGCCACTGCACAATTTGTACCAGACGGGCAACACGCACATTATCAATATCTGTTGCCCATGTCTGCCTGTTTTCGCTGCAAAAATAGATATGTTCACTGGGGCATTCAGACATGAGCACAGATTTCCGTATCCCGTCGTCCATCCGCACGGATTATCTGTTCATGATCGAACAGGCCATCAAGGCCCCTTCCGGACACAATACGCAGCCCTGGAAGTTCAGACTGTTTTCAGACCATATCGACATCCTGCCCGATTTTTCCAGAGCACTTCCTGTCGTCGATCCCGATCATCGAGGATTATTCGTGAGTCTGGGATGCGCCGCAGAAAACCTGTGCATTGCGGCCGCCCACAAAGGCTGGCTGGGCAGGGTTTCCACCTCCTCCGACGGCATCATTCATGTTGGGCTCAGCCGGCGGGAGGATATTGAATCGCCCCATTTTGAGCAGATTGCGCGGCGGCAAACCAACCGGCGCTGCCATGACGGCAGATTCCTGACCATGCCCTCGCCCTGCTGAAAAATACCCTGTCGAACCTGGCATCGGCATTCACGCTTTACCGAAATGGGACGCAGGCCTTCGATGACATTGCAGCACTGGTAGTGTGAAGGCAACAAAGCGACAGATGGGCAACCCGGCTTTCAAGGCCGAGTTGCGACAGTGGATGCGCTATAACAGAAAGCACCAGGACGAAACTGCCGACGGCCTGAGTTATGCCGTTTTCGGTGCGCCGAACCTGCCCCGCTTCATGGCCGAGTTCATCATTTCCCACAGCCTGGATGCGGCAAAGCAGAACAGGACCGACCATCGGAACATCGCCTCCGCCTCGCATTTTGCGCTGTTCACCACATGCGACAACCGCCGGGAACACTGGGTGGCGCTTGGCAGAGTACTACCGCAGCGCTTCCTGCTGGCCGCCACCGCGGCAGACATCGCCCACGCCTATGCCAGCCAGCCCAGCGAGGACCCTCCCGAGCTGGCAGAGCGCATGGCGCAAACGCTGGGCATCGCCGGGGGTATCCGACCATCCCTCATCCGCCTGGGGTACGCCAAGGCATCGGCATACGCCCTGCGCCGGCCCATTGAGGGCCTAATCGTCGACGAGGGCTGAGCGGCATTCGGGATAACCATGATTCCCCCCCTTTCCTGCGCAACGACCATTCCTATAATCACGTCCGTTCCTGGGGAGTCCCTACCCGATGGCGCATCGGCACCCTGCGCGCCTTGCCATCCAGGACTGAGAGTCGGCCGCCGGCCGAGACCCTTAGAACCTGATCCGGATCATGCCGGCGAAGGAAGGAATCGCGTGCAGACCTCCGCGTCGGCCTTCAGCAAGGGCCGCCAGGCGGCTCCCGTGCAGGACAGCGCCCTGCAAGGGACCATCACCTGACATGCGCCCGCGGACCAGGCTCTGCTGGTCTGACGTCGTCCCTCCCCCACCGCGCAGCCACCGGCCTGCAACCCACGGCATCCCCCAAGGAGAGACCATGTACACCTCCATCGGCACCGGGCCGGCCATCTTCTGGCTGGTGCTTTTCTCGGCCCTTTTTCGCGGCGGCCGGCATTCTCTACGCACGACGCTGGCGCGAAAGTCTCGAAGACTTCGTGGTGGCCCGCAACACGCAGGGGCCCCATTGCCACGTTCGCCACACTGCTGGCCTCTGCCCTGGGCGCGTGGATCCTGTTCTCGCCCCCGAGGCAGCCACCTGGGGCAGCATTCCCGCCGTGGTCGGCTATGCACTGGGCTCGATGTCCCCGCTGGTGGCCATGCTGCTGCTGGGCCGTCGCATGCGGCGGCTCATGCCCCACGGCACACGCTGACCGAGTTCCTGCTGACCCATGGCCGGCCCATGTATGCGCTCACCCTGGCCATCATGGTGTTCTACGTCTTCATCGAGCTGACGGCCGAGTACCGCCATCTCGATGCTGATGACGCTGCTGGCCCCAGTGCCGATGGGTCTGACGGCCACCGTAGTGATGGGTACCGTGCTGCTCTACACGGCCGTGGGTGGCCTGCGTGCCTCCATCTTCACCGACAAGGTGCAGATCCTGATCATCGTGCCGATGCTGCTGGCGCTGGTCGCCATTGGCTGGCATGTGTCGGGCGGCGCCAGCGGCGTGACGGCGGCCGCCTGGCCGAAAGGCGCCGACCCTGCTGGACTTCGGCGATGCCGGCGGCCTGAAGGCAGGTGCCACCTTCTTCGTGGCCATCCTGCTGACCGGCATCTTCCACCAGGGCAACTGGCAGCGCATCTATCCACGCACGCAGCATTCAGGGACATGCAGCGCGGCTTTCTGCTGGGCGGACTGGTGGTGGTGCCGTTCATCCTGCTGATGGGGCTGTTCGGACTGGCCTGGGTGGCCCATGGAGCCGGGCGGCGATGCCTCGGTGGCGCTCTTTGCCCTGGTGATGCCCAACCTGCCGGCCTGGGTGGCCCTGGCCTTCATCCCGCTGGGCCTGGCACTGGTGATGAGCAGCGCCGACACGGCCATCAGCGCCATCACCAGCATCATTGCCGTGGACGGCGCCCGGCTGCTGCCCCAGGCGCGCCCTGCCCGCCTGTTGCGGCTGGCCCGCATCCTGGTGCTGGTGCTGGCCATCCCGGTGGTCGTCGTGGCAGCGCAGGGGCTCAGCGTGCTGTACCTGTTCCTGCTGGCCGACCTGCTGTGTGCGGCCGCTGCCTTCCCGGTGTTCCTGGGCCTCTACAGCCGCCGGCATGATGGCGTGGATGCCCTGGTGGCCACGCTGGCCGGACTGGCTGCAGGCCTGTGGATGTTCCGCGCCCGGGGCAGCCGCTGGACACGCTTCTGGAATCGTTCCTGCTGGCCGCCTGCGTGCCGGTGGTCGTGACGGGCCTGATGCGACTGCTGCGCCGCCGGCGCCACGCCTTCGCGCTGGAAACGCTGGATGAGGGCGTCCGACGCTTCGACCGCGAGGACGCCCAGCCCGACGATGGCGACAAGGCGCCCCTGCCGGCCCAGGCGTGACTCTGGCGTGACTCTGATGTGATTTGGACGTGACCCATGCCTGACTCAGGCCTGGGTCGCCTGCCGCTGCCGCAGCACCTCGTACAGCACCACACCGGTGGCCACCGAGACATTCAGGCTGGACACCGAACCCATCATCGGGATGGAAACCAGTGCATCGCACTGCTCCTGACCAGGCGACGCAGACCCTTGTCCTCGGCGCCCATCACGATCCACCGGCCCCGCAAAATCGGTACGGTACAGATCGGCATCGGCCTCGTCGGCCAGGCCGTAGACCCGAAAGCCTGCGTCCTGCAACTGCTCCACCGTGCGCACCAGGTTCGTCACGCAGAATGTGGGGCACCGACTCGCCGGCCCCGCTGGCCGTGTGCATCGCCACATCAGTCAGCGGCGCCGCGCGGTCCTTCGGCGCAATCACGGCATCCACCCCAGCACCGTCAGCACTGCGCAGGCAGGCCCCAGATTGCGCGGGTCGGTCACGCCGTCCAGAAGCAGCAGGAACGGCGGCCGCTCGCGCCCCCAGATCCGACAGCAGCGTGGGCAGATCCGTGCTGATGGTCTGCGTCTCCACCTGGGCCACCACGCCCTGGTGACGCTTGCCCCCCGCCATCCGGTCCAGCCGCCCGGCCTCCACGCGCGTCACCTGCACGGCCTGCTGCTGCGCCGGCTTCAGCAGGTCTCGCACCAGTTGTCGTCGCGGTGCCGGTCGACATAAAAAGCGACTTGAAAGCTGGCCGGTGCCTGGCGCGAGACGCGCCATCACCGCATGATAAGCCGTGAAACGGCATGATGGGACAGAAACAGAAAGGGATGAGATTGCCCGGGATGGTACATCCATGCCCGGGCACCACTGGCGTGAGCCGCTGCCGCTGACGGATCGACGACCGCTCTGTCTACACCGGCAAGCGGGTCTTCTGTACTGGCACTGAGGCCGCGCCCGACAGGCAGTCGCGCGTAGCGGCCTCAGATCGTCATGGTGCGGGCCGGCCTCAGCTGCCGGCCTTGCTGCTGCGACGGCGGCGCACGGCGGCAGCCGGGGTGCGTGCTGCCCCTCGGCCGGCGCGGCTGCCAGCACCGCCGCGCGATGCGGGCTTCTCTTCCCCACTGGCAACGCCCTTGACGAGCACCTTGCCGGGTGCGCTCAGGAGCGCTCTGCGTGGGCGCCTTGCTGCGACGCTTTCGGGACAGGCCGGGTATCGGAATCACGGCGTCCGCCGGAATCCCTCACTACGCCATCCACGACCCTCGGCGCGCACGGGGCTGCGCCCCGTGTCCTCGACCAGCCGGAAGTCGATGCGACGCGCTTCCAGGTTGACGGCCATCACCTGCACCTCCACCTCGTCGGTGAGCGCATAGCGGCGACCGGTACGCTCGCCGATCAGCACCTGACCGGCCTCGTCGTAGCGGAGTACTCGCTGCCCAGCTCGGAGACGTGCACCATGCCCCTCGACATACGGGTCGTCGAGCGTGACGAACACGCCAAAGGGCGCCACGCCGGTGATGTGGCCCCGATAACGATGCGCCGATGCGATCGCGCATGTAGACGCGCTTGAGCCACGCCTGCACATCGCGGCTGGCCTCATCGGCCCGGCGCTCGTTGGCCGAGCAGAGAGTACCCAGCCGCTCCCACACGGCATGGGATTCGGCCTGTGCCTGCGCAGCCTTCTGGCGGCGCGACGTCTGCGAACGGCTTCCGCGTGCTGCGCGTGGCCGGACGCCCCGCTGCAGCCTCGCCCTCACATGGCCAGTGCGGCCACCTTGGCCTGCGCCCCTTCCGTCTCGAACACTTCGTCGTTCGGCTTGCCTGCATCGGCCTCGATGACCGGCGGGTAGCGACGATTCTCCAGCAGCGCCTTGATGGCGCGGTGGTTCAGCAGGTCCGGGTAGCGTCGAATGGGCGAGGTGAAGTGCGCGTAGGCGTCATAGGCCAGGCCGAAGTGCCCCTGATTGTCGGGCGTGTAGACGGCGGCCTGCATGGACCCGCAGCATCATCGTCTGCAGGAGCGCCGCATCGGGTCGTCCCTGGATCTGCTGCGACAGTACCTGGTAGTCCTGCGGGCGCGGGCCGCGCTTCTCGCGCGCTTCAACCTGAGCATTGCCCAGCCGAAGGCCGGTACCTGCCAGGAACTCGCGCAGCTTGGCCAGCCGGTCGGGGCTGGGGCCCTCGTGTGCCAGGAAAGTGCGGATGCTTGTTGCTCCCAGGAAGTCGGCCGCGCGGGTGTTGGCGGCCAGCATGCATTCCCTCGATCAGCTTGTGGGCATGCGTTTCGGCTCTGAGCGACGATCTCCGTGATGCGCCCCTGCTCGTCGCAGAGCATCTTGGTCTCGGGCGTCTCGAACTCGATGGCACCCCGCTTCTGGCGTGCGGCCTCCAGCGCCTGATAGAGCGCGTGCAGATCGTAGATCTGCGGCAGCACCGATTTTCGGCGCTCGATGGCAGCCACGTCCTCACCGGTCAGGATGCCCCAGACCTCGTTGTCAGGTCAGCCGCGCCGCCGAATACGCGACGGCCGGATAGAACTGATAGGCAATCACTCGCCATCAGCATCGATCACCATGTCGGCCACCAGCACCAGCCGGTCCACCTCCGGGTTGATCGAGCACAGCCGTTGGAGAGCTTCTCCGGGCAGCATGGGGATGACCCGACGCGGGAAATACACCGGGTGGTGCGCTCCTGGGCCTCGGCATCCAGCGCGCTGCCTGGACGCACATAGTGACTGACATCGGCAATGGCCACCAGCAGCCGCCAGCCACGGGGCTTGCCACTTTTCGCGTCGGTCACGGGCTCTGCAGTAGACAGCATCGTCAAAGTCGCGGGCGTCCTCACCGTCGATCGTCACCAGCGGCACGTCACGCAGGTCCACGCGGTTGCGGTAGTCGGCCGGCCGCAGGCTGTCGAGCAGCTTGCCCCGCCTCGGCCAGCACGGCATCATTGAGCGATGCGGCACATCGAACTTGCGCACGGCGATCTCAATCTCCATGCCCGCATCGTCCATGTTGCCCAGCACCTCGATCACGCGGCCGATGGGCGGCGTGTTCCAGCCCGGCGGCGTGGTGATCTCCACCGAGACCACCTGCCCGGGCTGCGCGCCCTGGGCGCCACCGGCCTCAATCAGGGATGTCGTGCTTGATGCGTTGATCTTCGGGGGCCAGGATCAGCACGCCGCGTTCCTGCACCAGGCGGCCCACCACGGGCCGGTTGTTGTGCTGCGTCACCTCGACGACCTTGCCTTCCGGCCGCCCCCGGTTGTCCGTCCCCACGCGGCGCACCAGCGCGGTCACCATGCATGACCTTGGCCATCTCGCGCGGCGGCGGGAAGATGTCGGCGCTGCCATCATCAGGCAGCATGAAACCGAAGCCGTCTCGATGCCCCGACACGCGGCCGGGAATGAGGTCGATGCGACTGACCAGCATCAGGGCGCCCTTGCGCCCAGCCAGGATCTGACCGTCACGTTGCATGGCGGCCACACGCCGCCGCATTCCCACCAGGGCCTTCAGGCACCCGCGTGCGCTCGATCAGCTGCTCAATGGAAGCGGTGCGCCTTCCTCGGCCAGCGTATCCAGGATGGCCTGTCGGCTGGGGATCCAAATTTTTCTGACATCGATTTGACAAGCCTACGAAAGTACTTACAGTACCACTTGATTGATTGGCCCCAGATGGCGGAATTGGTAGACGCACTAGGTTCAGGTCCTAGCGCCAGCAATGGTGTGGAGGTTCGAGGTCCTCTTCTGGGCACCAATTCAACAGGTCAGCTGCCTTGGCAGCCTGGCGAAGCAGAATTCCCGCTTAGGCGGGATTTTTGCCCCACCAGCTTTTTGTTTTCCCCTCTTCCGGGCATTCAGAAAACTGGAAAAAACCTGAAGCAGTACACGCCCAGATGGCGGAATTGGTAGACGCACTAGGGTTTCGGGTCCCTAGCGCCGGCAACGAGTGTGGAGGTTCGAGTCCTCTTCTGGGCACCACTTCATCAGGTCGCAAATGCCTTGCAGCGCGGCCTGAGGCGGACAATCCGCCAGGAAAACTCCCGCTTCGGCGGGATTTTTTTTGCCCGTACATTTCCTCTTCCTCGGCAAACACGGCACAGCTTCTTCAGCCACAGGCCCCTTCGATCACGAGCTTCTCTCTTCACGAAGCCTCAGTCCTTGTTTGTGACACCTCTGTCTTCGTGACACCACGCTAGCCATGAAGCTACGCTGCCATGAGCTGCCCCTCTTCGTGAGACCACACCGTGCATGAAGCCGCTACCCTCTTCGTGAAGCAGCTTCCTTGTTCATTGAACGCTCTGTAAACGACTGGCGGCCAAGACAACAGGCAGAAAAACGCCCAAGCCGACACACCAACACACGTCAGGCAGCCGCACAGACCGCGCGCTCCATGGAAAGGAGACGCAAAGAGACGTTGCAACAGTCAAGCCGACTTGCGCAAACAAAATCGCAAAGCCAAGCAAAAGCTTATGCAGGGAAAATGATGAAAGCGGGGATTTACTGCAGAGACAGCAGCCAGATGAACCAGCTACCGAGAGATGGCGTCCCGTAGGGGATTCGAACCCCTGTACTCACCGTGAAAGGTGATGTCCTAGGCCTCTAGACGAACGGGACTTCAAGAACTACTTCAGTACTCATCAGCACCGAAGCACTGCATTATATACTGAAAATCTTTACTTTCAAGTCTTTCAGAAAATTTTTTTAAAACCTTCCGAAGACCTTATCGACTGCTAACACCTTCTTCTCTATCAAAAATCTCCGGAAATTCCGGAGACCTTGATCGATCAGGAAAGATGGTGGAAGTAAGCGGGATCGAACCGCTGACCTCTTGCATGCCATGCCAGCGCTCTCCCAGCTGAGCTATACCCCCAAGCGATCGATGAACAGGATGTTACCCCGTGGTTTTGGGCCTGTACAAGTCCTTTCCAGCAAAAAGTAGAAACCGCTGTTTCTTAACCTTTTTTAACCTTGTCAGCTGATTTTCAGGGGCCCAAAGCACGCTTTTAGGTACGATTCCGTTTTCCCTTGACCATCTTTTCCCTGTCTTACTGGACTCCACCCATGACTGCTCGACTGATTGATGGCACCGCCATTTTCCGCCCAGGTGCGCGAAGAAGTGCGCGAGGCTGCCCAAGAGATTCTGAATGCCACCGGGCAGCGCCCCGGCCTGGCCGTGATCCTGGTGGGTGATTCGGCGGCTTCCCAGGTCTATGTGCACAACAAGATCCGCGCCTGCGAGGCGCAGGCTTTCATCGGTCAGCGAGCACTGCCGAGGAGACCACCGAGGCCGCCCTGCTGGCCCGGCTGGATGAACTGAACAAGGATCCTGCCGTGCACGGCATCCTGGTGCAGCTTCCCCTGCCTGCCCACATCGACACGCGCCGCGTGATCGAGGCCATCTCGCGACAAGGGACATGGGACGGCTTTCACATCGGGCCAGCCGGTGCACTGATGACCGGTGCGCCGCAGCTGGTGCCCTGCACCCCGCTGGGCGTGATGCGCCTTCTGGAAAGCTTACAGGCGTGCCGCTGCGTGGCGCCGAGGCCGTCATCGTGGGTGCCAGCAATCTGGTGGGCAAGCCCCAGCTGCCTGCTGCTGCAGGCCGGTGCCCCGTGACGCTCTGCAACAGCAAGACGCGCGACCTGGCGGCGCAGACCCGGCGCCGACATCCCTGGTGGTGGCCGTGGGCCGTCCCCGCACGATCACCGGCGACATGATCAAGCCGGGCGCCGTGGTCATCGACGTGGGCATCAACCGGCTGCCTGACGGCAAAGCTGACGGGCGACGTGGACTTCGACAGCGCCCGCAACGTGGGCGGCTGGATGCACCCCCGTGCCGGGGGCGTGGGCCCGATGACCATCACGCCATGCTGCTGCAGAACACCATCACGGCAGCCCGTCGTCACCTGAAACTGGCCTGACGACTGCCTGGCGGCAGGCCGGCGCCCGACAGACGCAGGCCAGGCACCCGGTCTGCACAGCCATCCGGCCTGTATGCCATTGGGCATGCGGGCCGCGCCTCGCGTCGGTTGTCTTCAGGGCGCCTCACCCCCATCTCGGGAAAATGCGGATGAACGGGCCCGGCGCAAGGCTGTCCGTCATCCCTGCCTCTCTTTCAGACCCGATTTCCTCTTTCTTTCAGGCTTTTCTCCAATCCCTCTTTCTTCTTGCCATGACTACTCCTGCTTCCGTGCTGCACAGTCGACGGCAGACGCCGCCCCTCCGACAACCGGCCTGCTGGACGGCCCCGGCCGACTGCCCCGCTTCACCGCCGTGAAGCCCGGAGCACGTGGGGCCCGGCGCTGGATGTGCTGCTGGCCGACGCCGAGAAGGCACTGGCCATGGCCACGGCAGCGGACACGCCCACCACCTGGAAGGATTTCGTGCTGCCGCTGCAACATCGCCACCGAGCGCCTTGGACACGCCTGGGGCATCGTGCAGCCTGAATTGGCCGCGGACACGCGGAACTGCGCGAGACCTTCAATCAGAACCCTGCCGCGCGTGGTGGAGTTCTGGACCCGGATGGGGCAGGATCAGGCGCTCTTCGAGAAGTACCGCGCATTCCGTGCCAGCCCGGCCCATGAGGCGCTGGATGCCGCCCGCAAGACGGCCATCGAGCACGAGGCTGCGCGACTTCCGGCTGAGCGGTGCCGAACTTGTCTCGCCTGCACGCGAGGCGCTGCCGCCATCCAGGAAGAGCTGGCCGCGCTGCAACAGAAGTTCTCGGAAAAATGTGCTGGACGCCACCAATGCCTTTCGAGCTGCTGGTGCCCGATACGGAAGAAGGCAAGGCGCGTCTGGCGGGCCCGCCTGAAGATGCCATCGCGGCCGCCCGGGCCGATGCCGAACGGCAAGGCAAGACGGGCTGGCGCTTCACGCTGCAGTTCCCGTCGTACTTCCCGGTCATCCAGTATGCGCACGACCGCAGCCTGCGCGAGGCGCTCTACCGCGCCTATGCCACCGGGCAGCGAAGGCAGCCTGCAGGACAACACCGCGCTGATCCAGAAGATCCTGGCGCTGCGCGGAGAAGGCGCAACTGCTGGGCCTGGCCAGCTACGCCGAGCTGTCGCTGGTACCGAAGATGGCAGACTCTCCAGCCCAGGTGGAGCAATTCCTGCGGGACCTGGCAGGCGTGCCCGCCCCTTCGCCGAGCGTGATCTGGTCGAGCTGCGCACCTTTGCGGCCGAGAAACTGGGGCTGCCCGAACTGCAGGCCTGGGACATTGCGGCATGCCAGCGAGGCCCTCAAGCAGGCGCGTTATTCGTTCTCGGACAACGAGGTGAAGCAGTACTGCGCTGCCCCGCGTGCTGGATGGTCTGTTCGGGCTGGTCGAGCGCCTCTTTGGGGTGTCGATCACCGAGGACCACGCCGAGGGCTGGCATCCGGATGTGCGCTTCTATCGCATCAGCGCGGGCGACCGGCTGGTGGGCCAGTTCTATCTGGACCTGTACGCGCGCAGGCCAAGCAGCCGGGTGCCTGGATGAACGACTGCCGCGGCCGCCAGCACGAGGAAGGCGGCGTCGCAGACGCCGGTGGCCTACCCGGTGTGCAACTTCCAGGCGCCGGTCAACGGTCAGCCTGCCCTGCTCACCCACGACGACGTGACCACACTCTTCCATGAGTTCGGCCACGGCCTGCACCACATGCTGACGCAGGTGGACACGCTGGCGGTCTCGGGCATTTCGGGGGTGGAATGGGATGCCGTGGAGCTGCCCAGCCAGTTCATGGAAAACTGGGCCTGGGAATGGGACATCGTGGAATCGATGACCCACCATGTGAAGACGGCGAGCCGATGCCGCGTGCGCTCTTTGACCGGATGCTGGCCGCCCGCAACTTCCAGGCCGGCCTGCAGACGCTGCGGCAGATCGAGTTCGCACTATTCGACATGACGCTGCACCCAGCAGGCAGCCCGGGCGCTGGCTGCTGGCGAGACCGATCGGTCCAGCGCATTCTGGATGCGGTGCGCGCCGAGGTGGCCGTGCTGCTGCCGCCTGCCTTCAACCGCTTCCAGAACAGCTTCAGCCACATCTTTGCCGGCGGCTACGCGGCAGGCTACTACAGCTACAAGTGGGCCGAAGTGCTGTCGGCCGACTGCTATGCCGCCTTCGAGGAGGAAGGCCTGTTCGAGCCTGCCGTGGGCCGGCGTTTCCTGGCGGAGATACTCTCTGTGGGCGGCAGCCGACCGGCCATCGACTCGTTCCGCGCGTTCAGAGGACGGGCCCCCGAGCTGGACGCCCTGCTTCGGCATAATGGGATGGTAGAAGAAGCCTCAGGAAGGCAGCGCCCCCGGGGATCGGAACGCCATGGGCGCTCCGTACTCCGGGAGGATGGTTGATGCACGAAGTGCCCTTCCCGATATCCCCTGAACACAAGGATTTCGATGAAAGCGCTTGCGGCATCCCTGCTCGTGGTGACGGCCGGTGGCCTGGCCGCACTGCCGGGTGCCGCAGCCGAGTACATGGCGGATCGACCAGAACGGTATCGCCGTCTATGGCGACCCATCCGCCTGAGGATTTTGAAGTGCGGGTGGCACTGCGCCGTCCGCGGCCTTATCGCTCACACAGACGGGTCACGTCGCTCGATCCCACCCTGCAGCCTCGGCCTGCGCGAGGCAGCGCGGGCCAACCCGGTGGCGCTGTACGTGGCCACGATTGCCAGCTCCCGCCAGACGGCCGCCCAGCACCTGCGCGCCTGCGCGGCATTCTTCCAGAAATGGAAGGTGACCAGCACCGCCGACTCTGGAGCGCTCAAGGCCCTGGGTTTTCCGGCAAACGGCTTCCTGCCATCAGCGTGGGCAGCCAGCGCGGCGCGCTACGAGGCCAACGTCGAACTGGATGCTGCTAGCGCACGCCATCCGACCGGAATCGGAAAGCGTCTGCCCTCCGCATGCAGGGCACCGCCGGTTGCACAACCCGTCGCCCGGACATTCATGCGCAGGGCGCGACGGCTCCGCCAGCACGGATCATCGATGCCAGCGAGCGCTGCCGCCGGCGGCGAGCGGCGGGATCCGAGGCACGCCGGGTGGTGCTTCGGTGGCACGGCGGCGCCGTCCGACTTTCCGTCGAGCATCCGCCTTCAGGAAGATCGAAGCCGACCGCCCGACCCAGGGCGGCCGCGCGGCCCCGCATGAACTCCATTTCGCAGGAACCGATGCAGGCGCCGCCTCGCAGCGGGCTGCGCCACATCCGTGCTGTACGTTGCAGCTATCATCGGTGTCGTCCCATCTGCCCGACACGACACCATGAATCTCCAGCATCACAGTGTTCGGCCCTGTGAGGGGCCGTCCGACGCGGCTTCAACTCTGACCGAAGTGGCACGGGCGCTGGCACACATCGCAGCCCGGCGCTGCCAGCTCAGATCCGCGAGCTGGAACAGGAGCTACGACCGTTCAGCAAAGCGTGCGCGGTAAGCCACCTCGCCTTTACGCACGCCGGCTTCCGGTGGCGTTCCGACTCATCGAAGGCATCTGGCGGTGCCGAGAATCGCTTCGTGGGCGAGGACGCGCACGTCGGCCGGCAGTCACGTGCCGTCGATCTCGGCCACGCATCTCGCAGCATTTCGCTACGCGCTGCCCGATGCCGTCCATGACTTCCGCCGCTGTTTACTTCTGACGTGCAGCTGAACGCTGCACCAGGATCGCCCCAGCAGGTGGCCGAGATGCTGCATCAGCGGCGAAGCTGACATCGGCATTGCCACCGAGGCACTGACCGACCATGACGGGTGCGACGCTGTCCTGCTAATCGCTGGACGCACAGCGCGGATCGTGCCGCCCAATCATCCGCCGCTGGACGCTGATCCGGAGCCGACGCGAGCGAGTGGCCACCTTCCGGTCAGTCACCATGCGCCCCGGCTTTACACGCGTCGCACATCGACGAGGCCTCCGGGCACGCGGTCTGAGCCCAACATGGTAGTTGACGCGATGGATGCTGACGGATCAAGACCTGGCGTGTGAGTTTCTGGGTCTGGGCACGCATCATCACCGCCCATTGCTTTCTGACGAGGAACGCGGACACGCGGCTGCGCGCCATTGACGCCGGCCACCTGGTTCCCGGTCGGACGTGACACGCCTGGCCTCCGGCGCGGCGCTCTCCTGCGGGTGCCATGGGCTCTGCTGGACTTCACCGAGTCTTCTGGCTCGCCACCGACCCGCGAGGTCGCGCACAGGCTGCCCCGCAGATGCCGGGGCATCGATTTCCAGATCTGAACGGCAGCTCGGGCCGGCACCTGCGCGGTCGAGAGCCGTCCCGAGACTGCCGGCTGGTCCTGCGCATGGACACGCCAGCGCGCAGCGGTCAGATCATCGCGGCCGGATCCATCGGCTGGGATGGCATTGACCCGCTCGGCCCCGCCTCGTAGCGCAGTCTCGGCGGGCACGCAGGCGTGCAGACGGCGCCTCGGATGTCTCTGCGCCAGCGTAGCCGCAGCCAGGCCTCGCGCGCATACTCCACATAACGATAGAAGCCAGTCGTCAGGGACGACGGCAGTCCAGCTGCGCGCGGGCCGAGCAGTGAGTGCTCTGCGAGAACTCGACGGCCAGCGTGTCGGCGGCGGCGGGCTCGGTCCCACCACCTCGATCCGTGCGGGCGCACATAGACTCGTGTTTCGTCGGCTGCGGTCCCTCTAGCCTGCTGCCCGGGTGGCATGCACGGCGTGAAATGCTCCATGCGAACAGGTCTCACATCTGTGAACTCTGAGCACGAAAAGGCGCCGACGGTCGTAGACCCTGGGCCGGGCGTGCTGACCTGCCTGACGCGCCCCGCGCTGGAGCACCACGACCCGATCGCCACCTCCATGGCCTCCGTCCTGGTCGTGGGCGACGTAAAGACGCTGCGAGACCATCCTGTCGCGCATGCGACGCAAGCCAGCGGCGCAGCTCCCTTGCGCGTTCCGGGCGTCCCAGTAAAGCGGAAGGGTCTGCGGTCCAGCAGCAGCACGCGGGCCTCGACCGCCAGGGCGCGCCGCCAGCACGCGCTGGAGCGCCAGCCCGCCTGCGAGCCTGCGTGACGGGCAGCGATCGGCCAGCCAGTCCAGCCGCACGAGAGCGAGAGCAGTGCGTGCACGCGACGCTGGATCTCTGCCTCATCACGGCGGTCGCGGCATCACCCGCAGCCCGAAGGCGACGTTCTGAAGATCGCCGCGTGGTTGAAGAGCGCATAGTGCTGAAGACGAAGCCCACGCCACGCGCCTGCGGATCGGCATGGGTGGTGTCCTCGCCGGAACAGCACGCGACCGCTGTCGGGCACTTCCAGTCCGCGATGATGCGCAGCAGCGACGTCTTGCCTGGATCCGACGGCCTCGCAGCAGCCACCAGCGAACCCGACGGGATCTCCAGGGGATGTCGTCGCAGACCACGGGTCTGGGCCGCGCTTGTTCAGGTGCTCGATGAGGATGCCTCATGATCAGATCCCGAAGGCGCGCCAGAGTTCTGCGTCGTTCGGGATGCGACCTCGGCCACTTCCGGCGCGGTGACGGCGCCCGCCTGCGAGACCATGTTGCCAGGCGAGTACGCTGCGCGTGAGCCAGACATTGCCGCCAATGACCGAGCTGCGGCCGATGGCGACCCGCCCCAGCACCGTGGCGCTGGCATAGATGACCACCTCGTCCTCGACGATGGATGGCGGGGTTCGCCTTGACCAGCGAGCCGTCCTCGCTCTGGGTGAAGCGCTAGCACCCAGCGTGACGGCCTGGTAGAGGCGCACATGGCGGCCGATGATGGCCGTCTCGCCGATGACGACGCCGGTGCCGTGGTCGATGAAGAAATGGTCGATCTGTGCGCCCGGGTGGATGTCGATGCCGGTGGAGGAATGGGCCAGTTCCGACATCACCCGCGCGGTAAGCGTGATGCCCTCCTGATAGAGCAGGTGCGCCAGCCGGTGGTGGAGCATCGCCCAGATGCCCGGCAGCAGATGAGCACCTCGTCCTTGCTGCTGGCGGCTGGCTCTACCCTGGAAGGCGCGTCCGTCACGTCGCTGTCGATCAGCTCACGCACCCGGAGGCAGCGTCTGGCTGAAATGGCGGACCACATCCATGGCCCGCTCATCGTCCTGCGGCGAGAGCGTTTCACCGCCTGCCCGGAAGAGCAGTTCGCGCCGCACCTGCTGATGCAGCGCTGACAGCGCCAGGTCCAGCGTGTAGCCCACGTAGTGGTCGATGCCCGGACACAGGTCGGGCTGGCTCCAGCCGGTGTGGGAACAGCCGCCGCCAGCCCGTTGACCACCCTCGGCGAGCACCGGCCGCGAAGGCAGCAGCGGCGGACGGCCGTTGCCATTCTGACGCGCGCGCAACGCGCTTTCGCGCCGCTCGCGCAGCTGCGCCACCACCTCGTCCACGCCGAAGCGGGTCGGCTGGCATATCGATCGGGAAACCATCGCCGTTCTCCCTCTGGAAGGATGTTGTCTGCAAGGCAAAGGGGGAATATACCGCCTCGCCCCTGTGGCGTGTGACCGATGGTCTGCATCACGGGGCGCTTCGCGCACGACGAGGCGTCCATTCCTCGCCTGACGATCCGTCGCTGGAGGTCTTCCAGACACCACCATCGACGCCCTTGCTGCAGTCCGGCGGCAACGTTCCACCCCGGATGTCACCTGCAGACTGTCCGGTCATCGCAACCGTGCAGCCTCACCCCGCCATCAATCGCTAGAATCGAAACCCACCGGCACCCTGCCCCTGGCCCGCTCCCCCGAAGGATCCTGCATGACCTCCCTGCTGCTCAGCGCATTCATCTACCTGGCTTCGGCGGTTGCCGCCGTGCCGCTTTCCAAGCGACTGGGCTGGGCCTCGTCCCAGCTACCTGATCGCCGGCGTCTCTGATCGGTCCGGTCTTCGGCCTGGGCAGGCCAGGGAGACCGAGAGCATCCAGCACGTGGCCGAGTTCGGCGTGGTGATGATGCTGTTCCTGCGTGGTCTGGAGCTGAGCCGCATTGCTGTGGCAACCGCGCGGCAGCCGCTGGGGCTGGGGGACTGCAGTAGTGCTCACCATCGCGGCCATCACGGGCATTGCCATGCTGATGGGGCTGTCGTGACGGTGGGCGGGCGGCCGGCTGCGTGCTGTCGATGTCGTCCCACCGCCATCGTGCTGCAGACGCTGGGCGAGAAGAACCCGCTGGCCGGCCAGGGCGGCCAGGCCAGCTTCTCGGTGCTGCTCTTCCAGGACATCGCGGTGATCCCGATGCTGGCGCTGCTGCCGCTGCTGGCGCTGCCGAGCTGGCCGGCCAGGCCACCGAGGCCGCGCACCATGCCGATGCGGTGAACCTGTTGGCAGCCTGCCCGCCTACGAGAAGGCGGGCATCACCGGGGTGATCGCGCTGATCGTGGTGGCGGCCATTCTGGCCGGCCCGATCTTCCGCCACTATCGCCGCCGCACGACTGCGCGCGAGATCTTTACGGTGGTGTCGCTGGCGCTGGTCATCGGCATTGCGGTGCTGATGTCGCTGATCGGGTCTCACCCGCGCTGGGCACCTTCCTGGCCGGCGTGGTGTGCGCTAACATGAATACCGGCACGAGCTGAAAGCAACATCGAGCCGTCTGCAAGGGTTGCTGCTGGGGCTCTTCTTCATCACGGTGCCGGTAATCGACTCGAGCCGCTGGCCCATCAGCTGGAAGATCCTGGGCATCACGCCGTGCGTGATCGCGCCGCCAAGGGCCTGATCCGGCTGCTGTTGCGCGTGTTCCGCCTGGCGGCTGGACCAGAAGCTCTTTGCACTGGCGCGGCGCAGGCTGGCGAGTTCGGCTGTGCCGCTGTCGCTTGTCGAGAGCAACGGCGTGAGTGCTCTCGCATCGCCATGCAGTGCCGCTGGCGGTGGCGCTGTCGATGCCGTTCACGCCGCTGCTGTTCATCCTCTACGACAAGGTGATGGTGCTCGCGCCCGGCGCCCGTGCCAAAGCAGGCGATGCGGTGCGGCCCGACGTGATCGAGCAGAAGCACCCGGCGATCATCGCCGCCACGGCCGCTTCGGGCGCGTCATCAACGCCATGGTCACGGCCTGCGGCCAGCTAAGACCACCGTGATCGACCACAACGCCGCCACAGTGGCAGGCTGCGCGCTTCGGCGTCGAGACCTACTTCGGGGACGCCTCCCCGCCAGAGCTGCCGCTGATCTGCCGGGCCGGCTGAGGCGACCGCTGGGCGGTAGGCCATCGACAATCACGAGCAGGCCATGAAGATCACCGAATCGCCCGCAAAGACCAATCCGCATCGCAGATCGGGCCCGTTCCCACGACGCGCAGCAGACCCACGAGCTACGACGCCGGCGCCGACGAGATCGTGCGCGAGAACTTGACCTCGGCGGTGCGATGCGGCAAAGCGGGCACTGGAATGCCTGCATGCCTAAGCTTGAAGGCCGAGGAAGTGGGCAACCTCTACTTCCATCGCAACCGCCACGGCATGGCCATGGCCGCCAAGGCCTATGACCCCAGCATCGGCATGTTCGAGAACAAGGCGCTGATCGAGATCGTGCGGGCCGAGATGGCCGAGACCGAACGGCTGATCCGCCAGCTGCTGCATGATCAGGCCATCTCGTGGCTCAAGGACGGCTGAGACCACCACCGAACATGGAGATATGAACATGCAGGAGCCCGTCGAAGGAGGCTGAACGGCATGAAGGAGAACGAGAGACGACATCGGCGGGCACAAGGCCAACCAGAGCACGGACTCGCTGCACGCCGGGCAGCCCGCATCATCGGGACCGGCAGCCTTGGGGGCAACAGACGCCGCCGCCCCGGCCCCGCAGACGCCCACGGTGCGCCGCGGCTGGCCGAAAGAAGGCTGGCTGCTGCTGTTTGCGGTGGCGGCGCTGGCCTTCAACCTGCGATCACCCATCGCACTCATCGGCACCGGTGCTGATCCGCGACGATCTGGGGTCTCGGTTTCATCGGCTTCGTGACGGCACCGCGAGCCGTCTTCGCGCTGTTCTCGCCCTGGGCGGCACGGCTGGGGCCGACGCCACGGCATGGAGAACGTGCTGGTCGCTCACTTGTCGTGCTGATGGCCGGCATCGCACTGCGCTCGGCCCTGCCGTCGCCGCTGACGCTGGTGCTGGGCACGGCACCGCTGTCCGCGGCCATTGCCATGGGCAACGTTGTTGCCGGCCCCTGGCCAAGCGCAGCCTGCCCCAGCACGTCAATCTGGTGGTGGCGATGATGACGGCCGGCACGTTGGTGTCGTCCACGCTGGCCGCCGGGCATCATGGTTCCACTGGCCCGGTGGCAGGCTGGACCCGGCCGCTGGGCATCTGATGCTGACCACGGGGGTCGCGCTGGTGCCCTGGCTGGCATCCGCACCCACAGGGTGGCCTCACCCGCCGGCAGCGCCCCGCCAGTACCCCGCTGAACGTCTGGCGCATTCCGGCGGCCTGGGCGCTGAGCCTGCAGGCATGGGGCTGCAATCACTGGTGTTCACGCCGTGGTCGGCCTTCACGCCCTCGGTGCTGCAGGAAAAGGGCCTGTCGGCCGAACAGGCCGGCAACCTGGGTGCGCTCTTCCAGGCCGTCTCGCTGCTGGGCGTGGTGGCCGTGTCGTGGGCGCCCGTCCGTGGCCGCGGCCGCCAGTGGCTGAGCGTGAGCATCTGCCTGTCGGTGCTGGCAGGCAGTCTGGGACTCGTGGCTGGGCAGTACCGGCACGCAGTGGCTCTGGGTGTCACTGGCCGGCATCGGCACGGCCGGCGTGTTCTCGCTGTGCCTGATGCTGTTTGCCGAACGCACCGATTCCCGGCCGAGGGCGGCTGCCCTGTCGGCATGGCCCAGGCTGTCGGTTATGGCATTGCGGCCATCGGGCCGCTGGGCGTGGGCGTGCTCTACGACCTGCTGGGCTCATGGACGCAGACGATGGGGCTGCTGGCGGCGCTGAGCCTGCTGGAATGCCTGCTGGCCTGGTCATCGGCCAGTCCGAAGACGCTGGCGCAGACCGTGGCAGGCCCGCAGCGCGGCCGATGAGATCCGCATATGCTCATGCGTGAATCCGCATAAGCCGGCTGTACATCCGCTCACTCATGGACTGCCGTGGCATGATGCGCAGCATCATTACAACCCTGTCCCCGGACCCCGGGTCCCGCTCATCATGACCTTCGTTTCCCGCTCCCTGCCGCGCCGTGCGCTGAGCCTGGCACCTGCTGCCCCGCTGCTACCGCCATGCCCTCGGCCCAGGCGGCCGACGCCGCTCAACCAGACGCTGCTCAACGCCACCTATGACGTGGGCCGCGAGCTGTTCTCCGAGATCAACCCGCTGTTCGTGGCCAACTGGCAGAAGGAACACGGTGGCCAGCTCAAGATCGATCAGTCCTATGGCGGCACGTCGCGCCAGGCCCAGGACATCATCCAGGGCAAGAAGGCCGACACCGTCACCTTCAACCAGGTGCCCGACATCGAGATCCTGGTCAAGCGCCGGCTGGTGGCCAAGGACTGCGCCTCGCAGTTCCCGAACAACAGCTCGCCCTACTACAGCACCATCGCCTCATGGTGCGCAAGGGCAACCCTAAGAACATCCGCAACTGGGACGACCTGGCTACGGCCGGACGTGGGCTGGTGTTCCCGAACCCCAAGACTCGGGCAACGCCCGCTATTCGTACTGGGCGCCTGGAACCACGCGCAGGAGCAGTTCCCGAATGACGAAGCGGCCGCCAAGGCGTTCATGGCCGCTTCCTGGCAACGTCGAGAACTTCCCCACCGGCGGCCGGGGGTGCCACGGTGGCTTTCGCCCAGAACGGTCAGGGACGATGCTGCTGACCTCGAGTCCGGAGATCAAGCAGCATCCTGGCGGGCAAGGAGTTCAAGGATCAGGGCTTCGAGCTGGTGGTACCGCCGGTGAGCGTGATGGCGGCCTTCCCGGTGGCCACTCGTCGACAAGGTGGTCGATGCCAAGGGCACCCGCGAGGTGGCACGCGCCTACCTGGAATTCCAGTACTCGAGGAAATCCAGCAGCTGCTCGCCCGCCAACCTGCGCGTGCATGACCCGAGGTGGTGGCTGCGACGGCCGACCAGTTCGCGAGGTTCGGCTCATCGACCCCGCCACCTTCCCCGGCGGCTGGAAGGCATCCAGAAGACGCACTCGCCAGCGGCGGTCTGCTGGACCAGCTGCTCGCCGCCGGACGACACTGAGTGTCCGCGCCCCGCTTCTTCCTGGCTCCGGCTGCTGCTGCCGGGCTTCTGGCCCAGCCTGGGCGTGAGCCCCGGTGTACCTGCACGTGGTCATTCTGGTGCCGCTGCTGGTGCTGCCTGGCACGCGGCCGATCTGGGCTGGGCCCAGTACTGGGCCGCCATCTCCGATCCCGGGTGGTGGCACAGCTACCGGGTCACGCTGCTGAGCCTTCATCTCCACGGTGGTGGTGACGCTGGTGGGCCTGCTGCTGGCCTCGGTGCTGTCGCGCTATGGAGTTCCCGGACGGCGCTTTCTCGACGCGCTGATCGATCTGCCCTTTGCGCTGCTGCCCACGGCGGTGGCCGCTCACGCTGGCCACCCTGCTCTCACCCGGTGGCTGGATCGGACAGCCTTCGCCCGGGTGCATCAAGATCGCCTATGCCTTCCCGGGCTGGTCATCGCCATGATCTTCACCAGCATCCCGTTCATCTGCGCACCGTGCAGCCGGTCATCGAGGATCTAGGGCCACGATGTGAGAAGCGGTCGGCACACCGAGCGCCCGCCCGGCCAGGTATTCTGGCGCATCACCCTGCCCACGCTCAGTGCCAGCACTGACGGCTGGGGCCAGTGTGTACCTTCATCCGCAGCCCTGGGCGAGTTCGGTCGCTGTGATGATCGCCGGCAACATCCCGTTCCAGACCGAGATCACCTCGCTGATGATCTTCGTGCGGCTGCAGGAGTTCGACTTCGCGGCTGCGGCGGCCATTGCCTCGGTGGTGCTCATCACCTCGCTGGTGCTGCTCTTTGGTCTGCAGCTGCTGCAGAACCGGCCGCTGCGCTGGCAGGGGAGGCGACGCGCACGGACGAACGCACGAACGGCCCGCGCCGACGCCCGGCCAACGGGGTGCAGCGACTGCTGCTGGTGCTCGCGCTGCTGGCCGCGGGTCTGCTGCTGATACGCCGCTGACCATGATTCGCCCAGGTGGCGGCCGGTGGCTGGCGCTGCTGATCGAGAACCCGTCGGCCGACCATCGCACCACGCCTTCGGGCTGACGCTGCTGGCCACGCTGGTCACCATCCCGGTGAATCTGGCCTTCGGGCTGGCCTTTGCCTGGTGCGTGACCCACTATCGGTTCCGGGGCCGGCGGCTGATGCTGGCGCTGATCGACATTCCCTACACCTCGCCGGTGGTGGCGGTCTGTGCCACCTGCCGCTGCTGGGGGCCCGAGTCTGGTGAGCCGCGGTTTTCCGGACCGCGACATCCAGCTGATGTTTGCCTGGCCGGGCATCATCATGGTCACCATCTTCGTCACCTCGCCCCAGCGCGGCGCGGCTGCTCGGTCCCGCTGATGCAGACGCAGGGCAACGAGGAGGAACAGGCGGCGCTGCTGCTGGGCGCCAGCGGCTGGCAGATCTTCTCGGAAGGTGAGCCTGCCCCGCATCCGCTGGGGCCCTGCTGTACGGGGTGATGATCGAATGCCCGTGCCGTATGGCGAGTTCGGTGCGGGTGTCGGTGGTCTCCGGGGCGACCCTGAACCAGACGATGACGCTGCCGCTGCTGGTGGAACAGCTCAACAACGACTACAAGACAGCCGCGGCCTTCACGGCCGCCGCCATCCTGGCGCTGATGGCCGTTCTCACGCTGATCCTCAAGAGCTGGCTGGAACGCCGGGTACAGGTCCGCCAGGCGCCCGACAGGGCGTGACCATCCCGACATCGCGGGCCCCAGACTACTCCGCCGGGCGGGGGTGCGAGGCGTTAAACTCTCCGTCCTGAAACCTGGACGCCCCCTTCCTCGGGAGCTTCTCTTACATGGAACTGGATTTCACCTCTCCCGCGTTCTGGCTGGCTGTTGGCCACCGTGCTCATCGACATCCTGCTGGGCGGCGACAACGCGGTGGTCATCGCCCTGGCCGTGCGCAAGCTCGACCCCTCCAAGCGGCGCGTGAGGGCATCGTCTGGGGACCGATCCGGCGCCATTGCGCTGCGCATCCCGCTGATCGTCTTTGCGCTGTCACTGCTGTCGGTCTTACCTGAAGGTGGTGGGCGCTGCTGCTACTGTGGATCGGCGTGGTTGCTGCTGCGAAGAAGAGGATGCACGCGGCAGCATCGCCGTTCGGACAAGCTGTGGGTGGCGGTGCGTACCGTCATCGTTGCTGACCTGGTGATGAGCATCGACAACGTGTGCCATCGCCGGTGCTGCACAGGAGTGTGGGCGGACATCATGCAGAATTCCGCTGGTGATCTTCGGTCCGCTGGGTCAGCGTGCCGCATCATCACATCTGGGCAGCCAGATGGTCATCCGGCTGATGGACCGCTTCATCGTCATCACCATCGGCGGCATGCTGCTGGGATGGATCGCCGGGGCATGCTGATCACCGGACCGGCCGTGGCCGACCACGGCTGCAGTGCCTGGCAGCCGCAGATCAAGTACATCGTCGCCGGGTGGGCGGCGCTGCTGGTGCTCGCTGATCGGCACTGGCGCCCGCCGGCAGCAGGCAAGGAGCGCCTGACGCAGCCCTGGCCAAGCGGTGCGGCACCGCCGGCCACGTTTCCCATCCGGTCCGCTCAACCAGAGAACTGAAACTCCACGTCCAGCCGGCATGTCCGGACATCAGACTCCGGCCAGTGCCCGCGAGCCGCAGCCGTGGGTCCAGCAACGTGCCGTGGCCGGTGTTCAGGAAAGGCCCGCCCACCCGCTGCGACCGATGGTAAGGCACGTTGCCCGTGGTCGGCCGCAGCGGTCCAGAACTTCGCCTGCTTTCTGGATCGCTCACGCCCGGGAACAGCGCCAGCGTGCGCTTGACGAGTGCCTCGGCAGCGCGCCGGGTTCAGCGCCATGCCGCAGCCGTCCCAGCTCGGCCGTGCGCCCGGCCACCCGCAGCCGGTTGCCGAAAGCGCGCGAATACACGCTTGTACTCTCGTCATCGGTCAGGCTGACCTGCGGCCCTGGCCGGGTCCAGCACGCAACGTGCCGAGTAGCCGCGCCGGATATTAGATATCCAGGCGGATGCCGACGTCGCAGCACGCCAGCCCTGCGCTGAAGCTGCCGCCCAGCGCCGGCATCGCAGGGCATCGGCCTTGGCCACTTCGCACCGGCCATGCCCGTCGGCCAGCTCCACGCTGCATCTCGCCGCCGGCCACCAGCGGCTTCTGGATGCGCACGCCGTAGCGGAACTTCACGCCCTTCTCGGCCGCCAGGGCCGCCAGGCGGAAGTGGTGAACAGGTTGACGTCACCGGACTCGTCGGCCGGCGTGAAGGTGGCGCTCGCCAGCGGTTGCGTGCCGAGCGCCGGCTCGATCTCGACCACGCGGTCGGGCGTGATGATGATCTCGCGCTCACGCCCATCTCCTGCTGATCCGTGCCGGCTCCAGCGCGCCGTCGAAACTCGCTGGCTGGTGTAGAAGTGCATGAT